>Ga0207684_10000120_pt1 | contig 144506 bp, 133 predicted proteins | sample KBSK5501metaG_FD_184342 | JGI IMG/M metagenome (GOLD analysis project Ga0207684, IMG submission 184342) | Corn, switchgrass and miscanthus rhizosphere microbial communities from Kellogg Biological Station, Michigan, USA - KBS K5-50-1 metaG... | ecosystem: Host-associated > Plants > Roots >...
AGCAATGTGAGCGATGCAGGAAGCCAAGAAAGTTCTTCATCATATGGCACACATCACTCAATCGCAACGATTTAGTGCTGATACTCTGCAGTAGCCCTGCATTTTTCTCAAAACCGAGCTTGCTCACGCGAAACTTTAAGTCTTGCAATCGCGTAAGTGAATTACCAAGATAAACGTAAGGAGGAAGCTTCAATGGCTAATGAGCGAAATTCGGCTGGGGATGTGATTATTGAAGAGAAGACTTCCGCGGAGGATGACATCGTCGTGACAAACATACCGAATGACGAACCGAGACCAAAATCAGGCTTCGATGAGCTCGCGTCATCCGTCAAAGAGGTGGCACAAAAGACCGGTGAAGCGATAAACAAGGCCACCGAGTCGATCGGCAAGGCAATCGACTCAGCCCTGTCTGCCAGAGATCATGTGGTGATGGTGAGAGTCAACGAAGACTCACTGCGTAGCCTTGATGCCCTGGTGCAAACGGGCATCTTCAAGAGCCGGTCGGAAGCGGCGGCGTTTCTGATAAGTGAGGGCGTAAAGGCACAGGCTGCTCTTTTCGAACGGATATCGGAGCGGATTACGGAAATCGAGCGGCTTCGAGCGGAGCTTAAAGGCATCGTAAAGCCCACCGAAGACCAGTAGGCTCACGGTGTCGATGTAAAGTGAAAGTATTCGCCGCGCGGAGTCTTCATCCGGGCGGCTTCGACCTGCCTCTAATCAGCCCGCCTTGGCAAACGACTCATCACGGATTTGGTGTCCTCTTTGATTATTTGTATAATCCGACTGAAATCATCATCGATGGAGGTCTTGAATGCACGCTAGTTCCCCGTCCGATCTGAAGCAGATCGCTGAAAAGGTTCAAAGTCAGACGCGTCTGTCCTTCGACGATGGAGTGACCTTATTCGAGACCGACGATTTGTTGGCCGTCGGCGCGCTTGCGAATCAAGTGCGTGAGCGGATCAACGGCGATCTCACTTACTTCAATGTGAATCGCCATATGAACTATACCAATGTTTGCATTTCAGACTGCGCGTTTTGTGGTTTCTATCGGCGTGTACGTCATCCCGAGGCTTATGAGTGGACGGTTGAGGAATGCGTGGGCATCGCTGGAAAGGCATATCAGGAAGGCGCGCGCGAGCTGCACATTGTGGGAGGACTGCATCCGCGGCTTCAGTTCGATTACTATTCGACGCTTCTTAGCGAGTTGAAGCGCAATTTCCCCGATATGCATTTGAAGGCTTTTACAATGGTCGAGCTGGACCATTTGACGCGCGTCTGCAGGATGACGGATGAAGAAGTGATCGACGGTTTGATCGCCGCGGGATTGGATAGCTGTCCGGGGGGCGGCGCGGAGATCCTTCGCGATCCAACGCGCAGCCGGATATGCGCTCACAAGACCTCGGGTGAACGATGGCTGGAATTGTCAGAGAAGGTTCATCGCCGTGGCATCCCCACGAACGCCACTATGCTCTACGGACACATCGAGTCCTATGAAGACAGGGTGGATCATATGGTCAGGCTTCGAGAGCTTCAGGACAAGACCGGCGGGTTCATGTGTTTCATACCTCTTGCCTTTCATCCGCAGGGCACAGAATTATCTCACCTCCCCGGCCCGAGCGGAATAGACAGCCTGAAGACGATGGCCGTATCGAGACTAATGCTCGACAACATACCTCACATCAAAGCCTACTGGGTGATGCTGGGCAAGAACATTGCGCAGATCGCGTTGCGCTTCGGCGCCGACGATCTGGATGGAACGATCAATGAAGGCGGCTCGCTGATGGAGTCCTACCTCGCCGAGGGGAATGAAAATCAATTAACAAAAGCCGGAATCGAAGAGATGGTTCGAGGCGCGGGCCGCGTTCCAGTCGAGCGCGATACGCTGTATAACGCAATGCCACTCAGCACATCCTCAGAGCCAGTTGGTCCTTCTCGCCTTCCGGTCTTGTCCTAACCACGACGCGGTCAGGGCGTCAGAACAACTTTTCCAAACTGAGCCCGGTCCTCTATGGCTCGATGAGCGTCAGCCGCTTGCTCGAGCGGCAGCACCCGATCGACTACCGGTCTCAGCCGCCCGTCCTCGAAGAACTTGATCACCTCGATCAATTCCTTTTTCGAACCCATGTAAGATCCAACCAAACTGATTTGTCTCGAGAATAAGTATCTAATGTCGAGGTTCCCGTTGAAACCAGACGTGGCCCCACAGGTAACCAGTCGCCCTCCTCGCGCCAGGCTTCGAATGCTCTTGTCCCAGGTCCCTTCGCCCGTGTGTTCAAAGACAACGTCCACTCCGCGTTTTCCCGTCAGCCGCCTTACGGCGTCGAGGAAATCTTCGGTCTCGTAGTTTATTGTTTCGTTGGCGCCGAGGGACTTGGCCTTGTCGAGTTTCGCGTTTGCGCCGGCCGTGGCGATGACCCGCGCACCGAGCAGCTTGCCGATTTGAATAGCCGCCGACCCGACGCCGCTTCCGGCAGCGTGCACCAGCAGCGTCTCGCCGGGTCTGAGATCTACTCTATCAACCAACATGTGCCACGCCGTAAGAAAAACAAGCGGGATCGATGACGCTTCCTCAAAACTCAGGTTCTTCGGTTTGGGAAGGACGTTGACCGAGGGTGCTTTGACATACTCGGCATACCCGCCGTTTGCGCGATAACCCAGGATGTCATACGAAGCGCACTGATTGTCACGCTGGGACAGGCAATACTCGCAGTGCATACATGAGACTCCCGGCGAAAGCACAACCTCCTCACCCGGCAGCGTGTTCTTCACCAATCGCCCAACGGATTCGACGACTCCGGCAATGTCACAGCCGAGAACGTGCGGCATCGGAAACTCTACGCCCTTCAATCCGCGCCTGACCCACACATCAAGATGATTCAATGCGCATGCTTTCACGCGAACCAACACTTCGTTCTCGTTGATTATTGGATCCGGCAATTCGGTCAGTTCAAGAACCTCCGGACCGCCGTGCTTATTGATGACCACTGCCTTCATATTTGCTCCCTGAGATAGTCTTGATTCAGCGACAAACGAGAATAGCATCGACTTTTCTCGCGCACCAAATCTTTAATGCTATCCGCAATAATATTTATTGTTCTTCACATAACTCGACGGACTGGTATAATGCGCATTGCAATTCTGCGAAGATTCATCGGAGGACACACAATGGGAGAGGTCATAGGGCTGACGTTACCAACAGCCCCGAAACAGGCTCGCAGCAAGCGAACCCGAGAAAAGATCGTTCAAGCGGCGATCCGGTTATTTCAGGAGCGCGGCTACGAGAAGACTACGTCGAACGACATCGCATCGGAAGCCGGAGTGAGCGTTGGCTCCTTTTACGTCTACTTCACCGACAAGCGTCAATTGCTGTTGACCATCTTTGATCGCCTCGCCGATGAACTCTACAAGAACATATTTGACGGGCTGACGCCAGAACACCTCTTCGATTCGAACTTGCGGCGCCGAATAAAGCACGCAGTAGCAAACACGATAACCGACAAACAAAAGCATTCGGGACTTCATCGCGTCGTGTGCGAGCTTCTCCTAAAGGATGCCGACTTCGCTGCACGGCATAGATTGATAATGGCGCGATCAATCGCGAAGCTGCAGGAATTAATTTCGCTTGCGCACAAAGCCGGACTGACCTGGGACATCGATGTTGAAGCCGCGGCGTTTGTAGTACACCGCGTTGTGTTTGATTTATCGCAGGATTATGTGACCGGTTCCTGCGAGTTCGATCAGCAACGCGCTATCGAATCCGTGACAGACATGATTTACCGATTCGTATTCAAGCCGAGAATTTGATTTACTCTTTCAAATCGGTATTCAGACATGCACTCAGACCAGTGATGATCATTCCGGGTCTCACATACAATCGACAGGCGAGCGCAGACTTGATTTCACCGTCGTCCGCCCGATACCAGATTTGGCAGTTAGTGCATTCTCCATTCCAGCAATAGTCGCCTAGCGATACCCTTTCCATATTGATGTACTGAAAGCACCGGAGCAGTTTGTTGTTCTCGGGGACCATCGCCTTATTTCGGCAGACTTCTATTTCGACAAGGTCATCAAAGCTCTCAAAGAGCCCTTCTCTAAGCTGGGAGATATCCACGGAACCTCCGGGAAAATGCGTGAAAAGTGTGTAGGGGGTTGGCTGATTCTACAGTAGGGGTGAAATTCAAGCAAAGAAAATCAATCCCGCTCTCGAACCTCGACGCTGTTCTCAAATCCGATGATCAGCGTATCAGCGATGCCGATGAATAAGCCGCATTCGATAACTGCGTGTAAAAGCTTGATCTCGCGTTCCAATTCTCGAGCGTTGTCGATAGCGCCAAAACCACAATCCAGTATGTAGTTTCCGTTGTCGGTGAACAGCGGTTTATCGTTGCGCATTCGCAGCGTTGCTGCAGCACCGAGTTGTTCCAATCGCCGCTGGGCCATCTTCCATGCGAATGGCAGTACTTCGACCGGAAGCAAGTGTGATTGACCGAGCTTCGAGACGAGCTTGCTTTCGTCGACAAGGATGACTCGCTTTGCCGAAGAGAGGGCGACGAGCTTTTCGCGGGTGAGCGCGCCGCCGCCACCCTTGATCATATCGAATGCGGAATCGATCTCGTCGGCGCCGTCGATCGTGATATCGATCTCATCGACGTCATTCAACTCGATCAGAGGAATTCCCTGCTCTTGCGCCAATCTCTGTGTGGCAACCGATGTGGGAACGCCTTTGATTGACAAGCCTCCTTTTACCAACTGACCCAGACCTTCAATCGCGAACTTTGCAGTAGACCCGGTGCCGAGGCCGACGATGTTTCCGTCGCACACCATTTCGACCGCGTGTTTGGCCGCCCGCTTTTTTGCGTCGTCTTGCATTGCGTAAAATGTTCGGCGGCAACGATACCATTCGCGTTTGATGATTATCAAACTGTTCTACTCGTTTCATCGTGCCGCGCCTTGGAACTGACACACTGCTTTGCTAGACTACGAAACGAGAATAACGGTTGAGATCACGAGGCGACGCAATCACATGGAAGTAAAAATCTATACTAAACCGGGCTGTCCGCACTGCGCGAAGGCTCGTGAGTACTACACGTCGAAAGGCATTCACTTCGAAGATCTGAATGCGCAAGACAACTTGGACTATCGCGCCGAGATGCTGGCGATATCCGACGGTGATCCCACCGTACCGGTGATCGTCGAGAACGGAAGACTGAAACAAATAGGTTGGGAGGGCCGTGGCTGAACGGTCCACTAAAGCCGGGCGGTCGCCCGACACACAACTCACTCAATACTTCGAATAAAGGCTATGACAGGACAATGACAGAACGAAACTTTGAGGGCCCGTTTCAAAAACAGCTTAGCGAACTTGCCACTCTGATCGATTGGCTCGAGACCGAACACGACAACTCTTACGTCAAGGCAGGTGATGACAAGGTGTATGCGTTTGGCGGAGGGGGCTCGGTTCTGGTCCTCGACGAGTCTGTATGGAACGGGCTAATCGAATTGATCACTCCCGAAGGAGGCGTCTCGATGAAGCCCTCGGACGATGGCCGCATCGCGGTAACCGGTCCCGCGGCCGAAGACGAAAAGACATTGAAGGCGCGACTCAGGACCGGGATTGAGGGAATTCGAAATTACTACGAGAACCGCTACTGGAGTACGCCTAAGACATCCGCCTAATCACGTCATCTCATCGACTTTCTTTAGTGCCGCGAGACACATATCGACCAATTCTCCTGGATCTGAATTGAATAGCACTTTTCCGCGAGGCTGGGTTGAGAGCGACGTAATCTCTTTGATCCTATCGGCCAGGCCACCCGAGCCAACAAGAACGCCAATAACTTTGTCCTCGTCATAAGCAATCGTAAACTCGTTGAGCGTGCCGATGCCTCCGCCAAAAATAATCACGATGTCGCAGGCTCGAACATTGATCACATTGCGGCCCTTCAACCCGAACCCCGTGTAGATTATTACCTCTGCGCCATCGGCGGGGAGTTTGTACTCCGAGACATGCTCTTCGGCGGAAATGGCTGGCGAGATTCCAATGGTCTGTCCGCCGAGTTCGCGGGCTGCGCGTGAGACCATATCCGGGAGCCCGGAAGTTGCGCCGGTTATGAGAACGCACGAGCGCTCGGCTATGGTCCGACCGAGTTCGAAAGCTAGGGTGCCCAGACGATCGCGTTCAGCATCATCAGCGATGCCCGACGACGATCCCATCACTCCAATTTTTATCTTGAAGGGGACTATCATATGTCGCGGGGCGCTTGCTAAAAAAAGCGCCAATTCGACTTCAAGTGATTTCTAAAGCACCGCTTTAAGAAAAGGTGTCACATGAGAAGTCTTAAAGAAATCTCTCAGCCAGGCTTGTGATAGAAAGGGAGGTCTACGACTCGAGCATCCACAGTCTCCTCCTGAGTTTGGATCTCAACGTTCGTTTCAACCTCAAAGAACCCATACTTCAGATAGGCCAACGCAATCACTGACGCCAAGGATGGCGAGCACAGAGCGCTGGTGACCACGCCAATATCTTTTCCGTCCTTTCGTATGACATCCCCACGCCTTGGCACGAGCGTACTCGACACGGCAAGCCCGGCGAGTCTCTTGCTGACGTGCCCCCGGTACGTCGCCATCGCAACCGCTTCCTGGCCGGTATAACACCCTTTTGTAAAGCTCACCGCATCAGCGAGACCCGCCTCCAACATCATGTTCGTTTCATCAACATCGACGCCGTAGACAGGTATTCCACTTTCGATCCTAAGCGAGTTCAATGCTCGAAGTCCAAACGGTATGATCGCGTGAAACTGACCTTTGAGTAAAATAAAATCCCACACGTCGGCGAGGGCACTCCGAGGGACGAAGATATCGTAACCATCCTCGCCGGTGTGAGAGGCCCGCGCCACCAGCGCCCGATGTCCAGCGATCAACGTATGGAACGAATGATGTTCATCAAGTACCGGCACCGGCTCGAAGCATATCTCTTTCATCACGAGATGCGACTTGGGACCCTGCACAGACAAGAGGCGATAGGAATCCGATACGTCCTCAACTTTGAAATCGCCGGCATATGTAAATGGGAAAACATATTTGAACACGCTCTCGTGTGTACTCGGATCGGTGATTACAAGATACCCGTCATCTAGGCCCAATATCCGACAGAAGGCCCTGACCTTGCCGTGACCGGTCAGGAAGGCAGCACGTAACCCGCCGCCCGCGACAAGCTCCTTCACGTTATTCGTCACCATACCATTAAGGAACTGAGCCGCCTCTCCGCCGGATATCTTGATTGCTCCGTGATAGGAAAGATCAGCGACCCCCACGCTGTCGCGCACAGAAAGATGTTCGATCTTGCTATCGGAATATCGCTCGGGCATTTCCCAACCATCAAACGATCCGAAGGTCGCCCCCAGACGCACCTCCGTCTCCCGCAATGGCGACTCTCGTTGATTCGCACTGTTTAGTTCGACCGGCATTTCAATCCTCACTTTAACAAATCTTCGCGACTCCGGGACGGCGATCACCGCCGTCCGAAAAGGCAAAGCGGCGACCTGCGAAGCCGCCGCTCTGGTGAACCACGCTGAAGCTAAACTGAAAGATGACCTGTCGACCAAGCGACTCCTAAAGGAAATTCTTTCAGGTAAAGCTACAAGCAATCCGGGAAACCGCTTGGTTGTTATTGCAGCTTCATCAACTCGGCACGCAAGGCATCGTAATCCTCTTTCGCGGCTGCACGGAACTTCAAGTTCCGATAGCGAACGATTCCGTTCTTGTCGATCAGGAAGATTGTGCGCTTATCGATTCCGCCGAGTTGCGGCGAGAAGCTGGCATACGCTTTCGCAACCGCGTGGTCGTGATCCTGCAAGAGCGGGAACGTCAGCTTATGAGTCTTGGCCCATTCGTGATGCGTAAAAACGTAGTCGCCGCTTATTCCGAAGAGCTTCGCGTTGAGCTTGCCAAGGTCGTTCCATCCGTCCCGGAAGGAACATACTTCGGTCGTTCAGCCACCGGTCCAGTCAGCGACATAGAACGCGAGAATTACGTTCGAGCCTTTCAAGCTCGAGAGCTTTACCCACTCGCCCTTCGCTACGTGCACTGCCGTCTGATCGGCCCAGGGTAACTCAAAGTCCGGCGCCGGCTGACCAATCTGAGGTCCCTCAGCAACGTCTTCGGGTTTGGCTCCTTTATTTTCTTGGCCGTTTGCAAACGTCAGCATAACAGCCAGGATTGTCAGGATACCGAGAAGTACTACGCTTCCCTTCTTCCTCTTCATCACGTCTCCTTTCCCCAAGCTTTCCGATGTGCTTGCGCTCAACTGTCCATCATCGATCAACCACCCCGCAACTTCATAACACAACGTGTCACATTATCGCTAGCTCCAACCAGACCAAGTGAGTATAATAGCCCGTCGCGCTGCCGATGCGGGATCCGTTGCTGACAAGTTGGTTGCAACGCCCCCGGTCACCTCGAAAGGAGAAAACATTATGAGTGGCTTGGACCAATTCTTTCGCTGGTTGCACGTTTTTACAGGGATCCTATGGATTGGAATGCTTTACTTCTTTAATTTCGTTAACGGGCCATTTGCTGGAACGCTCGATGGTGAATCAAAAAAGAAAGTCGTACCGGAGTTGATGCCGCGAGCCCTGTTTTGGTTTCGTTGGGGTGCCGCATATACCTGGATTACCGGTGTACTTCTACTCGGGATCGTTTTCTACAGCGAACGCACCAATCTTCTTGGGGCTGACAACAAGGGGTGGCAACTGAGCGCTGTCGTGATGGTGGCGTTCACCTTCCTGGCGAGCTTTCTCTACGACATCATTGCAAAGTCCGGACTAGGAAAGAACATAAAAGTCCTTGCGTCGGTTGGCTTCGTCCTTGTGGCAGTCACGCTGTACCTGATGGCTGATTGGGCGAGGTTCACATATCGCGGTTATCTTATCCACATCGGCGCAATGTTCGGAACCATCATGGCGTTCAACGTTTGGTTTCGGATTTGGCCGAGTCAGAAGAAGATCATTACGGCGGTAAAGAACGGCGAAGCGCCCGACGCGGCGATTGTCGCCTTGGCAGGAGCCCGGTCACGTCACAACACGTATCTCTCGCTACCGCTGATCTGGGCCATGCTCAACCTTCATTCCACTTACTTTGCAGGTGGAAATCTTGCTATTCCGGGAGACTGGGCGTGGACGACAATGCTCGTGGTGATACTCCTCGGGTGGCACATCATCTGGCAATGCTACAGAAGGGCTGGAAAGGTCAAAGGATTCTAGATCGTAGGTTATCGCAAATGCACGGGAAAGGCGCGCACATCCTTCGCGCGCATTTCTTCTGGAGAACGGTTCGCCTTCGCTCCAACTCGCAGATTGCGTGACCGAAGTACTCTGGCATCAGGCGCCGTTACCACGCACGCGAGTTCGCTTTGAGTTCTAGACTGAAAACGAACTGCCGCACCCGCAACTTCCGGTGGAGTTGGGATTGTTAAAGGTGAATCCTGAACCCATAACCGAACTCACGTAATCGACCTGAACGCCGTCAAGGTACTGCCGCGAGAACATGTCGACAAATACCTTCAAGCCTTCGTGGTCGAGAATATCGTCACCGGGGCGCGGTCCATCTTCGATTTGCATGGAGTAGGAAAACCCGCTGCAGCCACCGGGAACAACGCGAATTCGCAGCCCAGCTTCGGGCCCCGCGCTCTCTGCTTCGATAAACTTTCTCACTTCATTGATAGCCGTCTCTGTCAGTGTCAGCATTCGTAATCCCCTTCCTTCGCGAATCAAATGATGTTCTGTTCAAACCGCTTCTCTGAACTTGGCAGCGGTTCTAAGCACTCATTATAGTTTGGCGATCAAGAGTAAGCAACTTTTCGCGCATCGTTAAACCGAAAAACGCTCTCCTCTACTGTCGCTCATATCGATGATCGGCAATCCGCTGCCTTGCGATGTGAGAATGCTCACCTGCGTCGCTACGTTTTCAGCGATTGAAATAAAGGCACTGGCTTGCGGTCCATCGGGCGCTCCAACAAGGATCGGAACCCCGTTGTCGCCACCTTCGCGCACCGCGATTGAAAGCGGAACCTCTCCGAGCAATCGCGTACTCAGTCGCGCGGCCAACTCCTCACCGCCCCCCGATCCAAAAATCGCATGACGTTTGGAGCAATTATCACAAACAAAGTAACTCATATTCTCTACGATTCCAATGACTGGCACGTGTACCTGCTCAAACATGTGAAACGCTTTGCGTACATCACCCATCGCAACTTCCTGCGGAGTCGTGACCAGCACTGCGCCCTGGACCGGTACTAACTGGGCGAGGCTGAGCTGTGCATCGCCAGTGCCGGGAGGCATGTCTACAATCAGATAATCGAGATCTCCCCATTCCACATCGTACAGAAACTGGCGAACCGCGGTGTGCAGCATTGGACCCCGCCATACAACAGGCTTGTCGCCTCGATTGAGAAATCCTAGAGACATCACGCGTATCCCGTACTTCTCATGCGGCAACAGCTTTTGACCTCGAACCGCAGGTTCTTCATGAACGCCAATCATTATCGGGACATTCGGGCCGTAGACATCCGTATCGAGTAGTCCCACGCTCGCGCCGTAGCGTGCAAGCGCGATCGCTAAATTCACGGCGACTGTTGATTTACCAACACCACCTTTACCCGAACTGACGGCGATTATGTTTGAGATTCCCGGCACTGGCTGTTTACCTTCACCGGCTGCGCCTTTTGAGATTTCTGAATTCATCGTGATCTCAACCGACTTAACTCCGGGAACCCGCAGAACAGCTTCGCGCGCCAACGCTTCAATCTTCGCCTTGCCAGGAAACATCGGCGTGTTGAGAACGAGCCGGAGACTAACACTGTCGCCATTAATTTCGACGTCGCGCGCAAAATTTGAACTTACGATGTCGCGCTTGGTGTCCGGTTCAATAACCTCGCGAAGCGCAACCATTACAGATTCTCGATCAACACCCGCCATTTTTTTTCTCCAGATCTTAGAGCTTGAGTCGATAGTAGGTAGGCGCGAATTCTTTTGTCAAACCTCACGCTTATTGATTTGAGTGCGCGCGGCTATAATCTCGGCTAAGACAGCGATCGGCGCTGGCCGTCTTGTCGTCTTATTGAAAGGAAACTCTAATGCCCGATATGAGTTCAGCGACTGTCAGCCGGCACTTGAAAGAGGTCGAGGATCAACTTGCCCGATACGAACATCCCCTGTTCGATTGGGAGGCGCAACCAGCAGAGGCTGGAATAGATGTGTTGATCCGACTGAAGATCAGCGGTGTTTACGATGACCCATACCGGCTGTCGTTGAAGCCGCGCGAAATTGAAGCGCGAGGGTTTCAGTGGGAGTTCCAGCGTCAGCTTTACAACTGCCTGCATGACTATCTGGTCGAGATGTTCACGCGAAGCCCTCACATAGTGGAATTGTGACGAGGGAACTCATGCTCTCGGGTGGAACTTTCGATATATCTCGCGAAGCCTCTCATTGGTTATGTGAGTGTAGATTTGCGTCGTGCTTATGTCGCTGTGCCCGAGCATCATCTGAACGGAGCGGAGGTCGGCTCCGTTTTCCAGCAGGTGGGTGGCGAAGCTGTGCCTCAGAACGTGTGGTGTGATGTGTCCTATTGCAGCCCTCTCACCGTAGGCTACTATCATTTTCCAGAATGCTTGCCTCGTAAGTGGGTCTCCTCTTTCGGTCACGAATAATGTGCGCGTATTCTTTGCGTCTCCGACGAGTCGCCTTCTGATGCGCAAGTATTTCATTGTCCATTCAATTGCAGAACGCCCGAGAGGAACCACTCGTTCCTTATCCCCTTTTCCGATCACAGTCACAAACCCAAGATCGAGATTGACATTGCCTGCCGTAAGCCGAACCAATTCCGAGACGCGAAGACCAGTTGCATACAGAATCTCGAGCATTGCCTTATCTCTTAGCCCAAGCGCAGACGAAGGATCTGGCGCAGCGAGCAGCTTATCGACTTCTTCTGAAGCCAGAAAATGCGGGAGCGTCTGCCACTGCTTGGGGCTCTCCAAATTTACGCTCGGATCGGTTTGCAGGTGACCATCCTGAAGCAAGTATTTGTAAAGACCTCTCACTGCTACGAACGCTCGGGCGACCGACCTCGGACCGAGCCGGCGACCGCCGAGATATCGAGCGAAATTCGAAAGGTCCCCGGCTTCCAGCGACCTCACGTTCTTTCCGAGCGTATCTGCAAACGAAACAAGTTTTGCAAGGTCGTTTCTGTATGCAGAAAGCGAATTCGTCGACAGACCTCGCTCAACTCGGAGATAGTTTAGGAACCCATCTATATCTGAGGTACTCATATGATCTCGGGGGCTGCAGGGTTGACGCTTCGTGACCAGTTTGCCATATTCTATCGGAGCGGGAAAGAAGTCAAAACCAGGGATGGAGTTCAATTGCCACCAGTACTGATCCTTCACGTCTGTGTTCTGGTCTCATTCGCGGCGACCCTGATTAACGAGGAAATGTTTTGAAGCTAGAGGAGCTCGCAAGTCTACTTTCCTGCAAACTGGAAGGAGATGGCTCGCTCGAAATCCATGGAGTTGCGACATTGGAAGGAGCGCGCGAGGGCGATCTCAGTTTTCTTACAAACGCCAAGTATCACAGAGAGGCTCAGCGAACCAAGGCATCTGCGATTTTGCTGGGACCTGACGGGCCGTCGCTGAGTGTCGCGCTTTTGCGGCATGACAATCCCTACCTGGCCTTTGCAAAGGCAGTCGAGTTGTTCTTCAGCGCTCCTGCGCAGAGCGCAACAATCCATCCAACGGCGTGGATTGCCGATACGGCTTCGATTGGGACGAACGTTGACATCGGGCCGTTTAGTTATGTTGGGGATGGGGTACTCCTGGGAGACGACGTTCGGATACACTCGCGGTGCACCGTACTCGAGGGTGCACAGATCGGCAATAAGACCGTCTTGCACTCGGGATCCGTCGTTCGCGAACGCGTGATTGTGGGAGAGCGGTGCATCGTTCAAAGCAACGCTGTGTTGGGGTCAGATGGCTTTGGTTACGCAAAACAGGAAAATGGCGCGTGGTACCGCATCCCTCAAGCCGGCACTTTGATTGTCGAAGACGATGTAGAAATCGGCGCATGCACAACGATCGACAGAGCGACGCTTGGGGAGACTCGAATTCGAAGGGGAACGAAGATCGATAACCAGGTTCAGATCGGACACGGATGTACCGTCGGCGTCGATAACCTCCTTTGCGCACAAGTCGGGCTCGCAGGTTCGACAAAGACTGGCGTAGGCGTTGTACTTACAGGGCAAGTCGGAGCGGCTGGGCACCTCACAATTGGCGACGGAGCAATCGCAACACCGCAGACCGGAATTGCAAGTTCCATCGATGCGGGCGAGATAGTCTCTGGCGCCCCGGCGATAGATCATAAGAACTGGCTGAAGTCTTCAGCGGCATTCGCCAAACTTCCCGAAATTCAAAAGACCGTGCGAAGACTTGAGTCACGGGTTGCTAGTCTCGAGAGCCTTCTCAAGAAATCACCTTAAGAAAACAGTGTCCTGGTATTTTATAGAGGAATTGCAAGAACATATGAATGTAAAAATTGAAGTAACTTCAGGTAGCTCGTTAAAGAATCTAGGAGAAAAGATCGAGAAGGTCTTGGATGTGGTGCCGGCGGAACACCTGAGAGGCTTTAGCAAGATAGTTGTAGTCGATACGATCACCGAGCCTCGGCTTTCGGCTACTCAACGTGCTACTCTTCCGGCGTTGTATCATCCTCGAATGGCGGGGCAATCGGCTTGGGCGGAAGTATCGCTGAGCGTTCTAGCGCCAAAGGAGAAATTTCCTAAGCGCCTTCTTACTCGGCTGGCACTGAACTCCAACCTTGCTCAAGTGGTACTGTCGCTTGTTGCCCAACACTATCAACTAACTCTCTCGAAAGGCGTGAAGAAAGGATTGCTGGAACCGGCAATCAAGAGCTATGTGGAAAGGCACTTTGAGCGTTGGAGAGAGCGGGAGGGTGGACTCAGGGTAAAACTGCTAAAGCCATTCAAACCCCAACTGGATAAACTCGCCAAGCGACTTGCCAGGAAGTATAAGGCTGAACTCGCGAAGAAATAGCCATCTGCCACCGAGAGAGAGGGTCAGTCGATCGATTCAAGAGTCTCCCTAAGAGCCTTCTTTAACTCATCGCTTGTAGTTTCAGGGTGGCGGAACTTTATCGTCAGGGACCATTCATTATTCGGATCGCTGTGTTGGTAAGTAAAGTTCCTGAGCTGAGGCTTTCCTTGTCGAACGTCGCGCGCTTGATCGCGAGTCATACCGGCAGCGCCAATCTTCAAAACGAACTCACGCATTTCCTCATCGGTTGGCTGCCTTGCTACTTGAAGCAATGTGGATTTCGTAGAGATGTCGGCGCGCCGACATAAATCACGAACATCCGATGGAATATTGGCGATGGAAATTGTTTCGGTCACGGAGGGACGTGACTTGCCCAGTTTTTGCGCAATCTCGTCGTGCTTGTAGCCGAAACGCTTTGCTAAAGCTAAGAGGCCGTCAGCCTCCTCGAATGCGGTAAGATCCTTGCGCTGCAGATTCTCTATCAGAGAGATTTCTGCTACTGCACGATCGTCGACATCCATCTCTATGCACGGTAGCTCGGTAAGTCCAACCTCGAGACTGGCTCGGAAGCGTCGTTCCCCGCTGATTATCATAAAGCGGCCGCCCACATCGCTGGGTCTGACAAGAATGGGCTCGAGCACTCCCTTTTCCCTGATCGACGCCACCAGCTCCGTAAGGTCACCGATCTCAACCCGCGGCTGGGCAGGGTTTGGCGCAAGCTTATCGATCGGAATCATCCGACCGACTGGAGCTCCTTCGCTTCTGCTTGTGAACAAATCCACATAGTGCGAATCATGGCGCAGCTTGAAGCTCTCAGGCAGTCCTCTCTTAGACACGACTCATCACCTCCTCGCAAAGCTTGGCGTATTCAACCGCGCCGCTGGAGGTCGGCGCAAAAGTAAAGATTGATTCTTTGTAAGCTGGACTCTCTTCGAGCCTCACAGACTTGCTGATCACAGTTTCGAAAACCTTCTCTCCGAACACTCCCTTTATCTGTTCATGTATATCCTTAGCTAGTGTGGTTCGCTTATCCAAAAGAGTGATCAGCACGCCAAGGACCTTAAGATTTGGATTAGGTCTGGATCTCACCTTTTCAACGGTATCCAATAGATCGTCTGTTCCCTCTAGCGCAAAATAAGACGGCTGGATGGGCACAATTAGATAGTCCGAAGCAACCAATGCGTTAACCGTGATCAGGCCCAGAGTCGGCGGCGTGTCGATGACCACGTATTCGTACGCTTCACCAATTCCGTCCATCTTGTCCTTCAACCGAAATGGAGCATCGAACTCACCAATCAGCTTGCTTTCAAACTTTGCCAGACTGATTCGCGACGGGAGAATATCCAACCCCGGAAGGCGAGTTTGCCTTATTACGTCCGCGGAACTCGTGTGTGTGTCCGTTAAGAACTCATATACCGTAAGATCAAACTCGTCGTGAGCCAGGAATGTGAGTGAGCTGTTAGCTTGAGGGTCAAGATCGACAAGTAGGACCCTCTTGCCGGCACACGCGAGAGCAGCCGAAAGATTGATCGCAGTGGTGGTCTTGCCCACTCCGCCCTTTTGGTTGGCAATCGCGATGACCATCTTTTCGACCGTCTTCCAAAACCGACTGCATCCTAATGCTTACGCCGGTTAGTGTCAAGGAACGGACCGGAATGACATTGAATGGCTGGACGAAAACTTGCTGAGCTTGGGCAGTTGAAGAGTCAGATACGGTTTCTTGTCGATCGGTGACCAACCACAACAATGCTTATAGACTTTCACTTTTCTATGTGGTTTAATCGGATCGCACTTGGAAGACTCGATCCGACGACCAGCCTGGGAGACTGAGGAGTAGAGATGGAAATCGAAATGAAGATTCGGGGTTTGATGATGGATCCCGCGGCGAATACTCCAATCATTATTCTTAAGGATGTAAACGGCGAGTCGATGCTTCCGATCTGGGTTGGACCCTTCGAAGCAAATGCAATTGCGGTCGAAATCGAGAAGCTCTCAACCCAGCGCCCAATGACTCACGATTTGTTGAAGAATATTATCTGGGAGTTTGGCGCCTCGGTCAGGAGAATCGTGATTACTGACTTGATCGAAAATACCTTTCTGGCAGTGATTGAACTGACAAGAAACGGTGAGGTTATGGTGGTCGATTCGAGGCCCAGTGATGCGATCGCATTGGCGTTGCGCGTGGACTGTCCCATCTACGTCAACGATGAGGTGATCCGGAATTCGAGTACAGCCGTCAGCGAAGACAACACCGCCCAGGATGAATGGCCCGAAAATCTAGTTGATGATGCAAGCGACTACAAGATGTAAGCGAAAGTCGCTCCGACAAAGGTAGTGTCTCTCGAACCGCGCCCCAATGACGCGGCGTGATTCGAAATCAAAACAATCTGGAGGATAATCATGGCTTCGTTTAACAAGATAACTATTGTGGGCTACCTCGGCCGGGACCCCGAATTGAGATACACACCCGACGGAACTCCCGTCTGTGACTTCTCCGTTGCGACGACGGAACGGCGCAAGGATCGCTCTGGTGAACAACAAGAGATCACCACCTGGTTCAGAGTGACTGTGTGGCGGAAGCTCGCGGAGATCGCGGGTCAATACCTTGCAAAGGGCAAACAGGTATACGTCGAAGGGCGCCTGATTCAGCGCGAGTATCAGGACAGGGACGGAAACACGAAATACAGCCTGGAAGTCACGGCTTCCGAGATTCAGTTTCTGGGGGCACGTGGCGACGATCCACAGCCGTCCAGGGCAGCGGGCGCCAGTGCTCAAGCCCGGCAGGAAACGGAATCCGCAGCGCCTGTCACCGAGGACGATATCCCGTTCTGAAGTCAGTCCTCCGAGACAAACCGCTTACTTAAGCCAAGTTCCTTTATCTTGTGCTGCAGGCTCTGTCTGTGCATCCCGAGCCTCGTAGCCGCGCGCGTTACATTTCCGCCGGCTTGCTCAAGGGATTTCTCAACATACTTCTTCTCGAATTCGCGCTTTGCGCTTTTGAAATCGAGGCGCTCTGAGACCGTGATGCCTGAGGCGGATTCAGGGATCGTCTGATTGATCTTTCGAGAGAGTATTTCCTCCGGGAATGCGTCGATCATAATCTCTTTAGTATCAGAAAGTACCACCGCCCTCTCTATGCAGTTTCTAAGCTGTCGAACATTCCCGGGCCAATCGTATTCCACCAGAGCGCGCGCGGCATCGCTCGAGATTGTGAGCGGTTCTCTGCGATATGCTATCGAGAACCGCTCGCAGAATGCCTGAGCAATGGCCGGTATGTCGGACGCCCTATCGCGAAGGGGCGGCAAGCCGATCCTAACCACGCACAATCTGTAGTAAAGATCCTCGCGAAAGGTTCCCTGCTCAATCTCCCTCTCAAGAGGCTTGTTTGTTGCGCTGATTATTCGCACATCACTCGAAACCGTCTCGTTACTGCCGAGTCTCTGAAACTGCTTCTCCTCGATGACACGGAGTACCTTGGCTTGAGTAGAGAGACTCATGTCGCCGATCTCATCGAGAAAGAGGGTGCCCTTATTTGCCGCTTCGAATTTGCCGATTCGCTTCGCCGCAGCTCCGGTGAACGCCCCTTTCTCGTGTCCGAACAACTCTGACTCGATGAGGTCCCCAGGCATCGCAGCGCAGTTCAATGCCACAAATGGGCCTGAGGCGCTGCGGCTCCGGGAATGGATCTCGCGAGCTACAACCTCCTTGCCCGTTCCGGATTCGCCGGTGATCAGAACACTCACGTCAGTTTGGGCGACCTTCTCAATCAACGAATAGACGATCGTCATCGTCGGATCGGAACCGATAAGTTCGCCGTACGACCCCGCTGAAGTAAGTTTTCGCCGCAAGCGCTGGTTCTCCGATCGCAGCATTTGAGCTTCGATCGCGTTTCGAACCAGGAGCCTCAATTCATCGACATCGAAGGGCTTCGCAAGGTAGTCATAGGCTCCGAGCTTGATAGCCTGAACGGCCATGCGCTCTGAGCCGTGCGCAGTCACTATTATTCCGAGTGGAGGAGATTCTCGCGATGTGAGTCGAGGGAGAAAATCCAGACCCGATTCGGAAGCCAGCCTAACATCCAGGAGAACCACATTCGGCGACCGCGTCTCGACAGCGCGTTCCGCGCTCTCCAGGCTATCGGCCTCGGCGATAGAATAGCCTTCAGTCTCCAGGGCCCGCTTCATGCCGTAACGCGCGGCGGGTTCGTCATCGACGATAAGGACAACCGGCTTCATAGATTGACGCAGTCGATAATAATCCGGGATTTATTTCTTGCCTTTTTTGGCCGGTTCCGCTCCTTCATTTGTCCAAAATCCGGTGGCGTTGTGCTGTTCAAAGGGATAGAGTTTGCCCGTATCCAGATTGTATTCCCACTCTGCAATCAGGGTTTGCTTTTGCCAATCCTGATAACCAAACGCAACCTTCCAGCGTCCTTTTTTTTCGCCGGCGATAGGCTTTTTCTGGGCTGCTTCCCATCCTATGGGTGTAATGTTGTACGCGCCCTTGTTCTTAGCGTAGTCGTCCACAATTTCGCCAAGAGTTTTTGTTGAGTTCTGCTCGTTCACCTCGGGTTTCATTGTGAGGACCTTCTCGATGATTTGTTTGCCCTCCGGTGTCGTCTTGGCAACACGCTCTTCTATCGCAGCGATCTTCGGATCCTTCTGGGCCTTCGCCGATGCTGGACCGGGTTTGTGGTCACAACCAACCAGCAACAGAAGAACCGCCACAATTGGAATAATCCTGGCCATCGTTTTCTCAGCCTCCTTTGTTCTCAGATATCGCTCCTGTGTTTTCAGATACCGCAATTGCATCGATTCCTTCCGCTATCAGCATACGCAGGTCTCGGACGTTATTGCCGGTCGGACCGGTGACTAACAAGCCTCCCGTCTGTTTCAAAAAAGAATGGGAATCGTTTGTCTGAATGAACGCTGCGGAATCCGCACCCACGCTGGCTGCTATGGCAATCGATTCCGCATCCGCAACGGCACCGGCTGCTTTGCTGTTTCCATCGATTCCATCCGTACCCGCTGAGAGCACCGCCGCGTTTTTCCGAAGCCCCTTCCCTGCCAGCAGCGCTGCCGAGTATAACACGAATTCCTGATTGCGCCCACCAACGCCGCCGCCGTGTACTGCGCACAAAACTTCGCCGCCTGTAATCACGCAAACGCGTTCGCCTGGAAACATATCCTTCAGTTTCAAGAGGCGCTCGACTGATCTTTGCGCAACCTCCCGGTAATCTTCCTCAGCAGGGCCGTCGTCCACTTCGACCCGAAGACCTCGCTGCCTTGCTATTCTCGAAGCGACACGAATCACGTCCGCATTATCAAGCAAGAGCTTGATTACCGGTTCGTTGTTCTCCCAATTCCACCTGGGACGCGTGGTTGCTTCACTATCGCCGATGGCACTGGAAACAGATGCCGGAAGACGTGATAGTAAATCGAATCGATCGATGATCTCCCGTAGCTCTTCTTCTGGCAGGGTCTCCGGCAAGAGAGGATTTGAAGCAATTGCGCGAAGGTCACCCGGGTTCACGTCAGAGAAATACAGCGCGACGCAAGTAGCCGCTCTCACAAGATAACCAAGCCCGCCCGCTTTCGTGCGAGACAAATGCTTTCGGACGACATTTATCTCATGAATGCCCGCGCCGCAGGTAGTAAGTACTTTGTTGGTGAGCTTGAAATCCTCGAGCGAGATTCCACGATCTATAGGCAGCTCGACCAGTGACGAACCGCCGCCCGAAATAAGAAAAATTATCAAAGCATCATCCGCACAAGTCTCGATCAGATCCGTGATTCGCTGCCCCGCAATCAAGCTATTGGAGTCGGGGAGCGGGTGACCGGCGACAATGACGTCGGACCGCACCTCGATGGGAGCTCCGCGGTCGGTGACAAGAATCCCTCGTCTAAAGCGCTCGCCAAGAATACGCTCGATCGACGAACCCATCTTGAGGCTGGCCTTGCCCATGCCGATCACTACCACATCGCTGTGCCCTTCGAGGGTCATTTGTTTATCGCCGACGATAAGCCGGTCCTGGTCGATGCTCACTGAACGCGCGATTACCGACGCGGGCTCGATCTCGCGCAGCACGTCCAGAAATACTTGTTTGAGAATGTTTGTTAGATCGCTCATGAGCGATGCGAGCATAGGCGAGCAGCATTGGCTGTGCAACCACTCAAAGGAGGCCCACTCGAGGAGGCATGGTCCTTCGCTAGCGATGACAAAAAAAGACGCAGCAAAAAATGAAACAGCGAGCGCTGCGTTATCAGCGCCATCCTATTCAGAATTCTTTAGTTCTCTATCTCGGAGGAATTAATGCCGTAGGTCTGCATAAGCCGAAGGACATCCTCGCGTATTGAATCCCACTTTGCCGCCAACACATCTGCTCCGCGGCTCGTCGTTGTCGAGATTACTCGATCGGTCCTTCTGGCCTGTTTTGCCATCGCAAGCGTAGCGCCGCGAACGCTCTGCCGGTCCCTTAGAGAATTTGTCACGTGATTGTAGAGCTGGGTGGCGTTTGCGAAGCTGTCTATGGCGAAAAGCAACTCAATCTCAGGCTCCCTGTATTGCGCCGCATTGTCGACCTGAATGCCGGTCCCGGTCATTCGAACTCCGTAAACTCGCTGGTATTCGGAGAGCAGATCTTCTGCCTTCCGCTGCAAACTCATCCCCGCCGCACTCGCCTCGACAGAACCGCCTCTCGTATCCGCGCTCTCGTCCGTGCGTCGCGTATCCGTGCGTCGCGTATCCGCAGCAGGCTCAGGGTACGTTGAGTCGCCGGCTCTATCCGTGCGTCTGGTATCGGCCGCCCTCTCGGCGCGTCCGTCACCGAGCTGGATAACTTGATCAGCGCCGGCCGAGTGAATCACCACGCGGCGAACATACTGCACACCATCTCGCTCGGTAAGCTCGATTCGTCCCCGGGTTAACACCTGCGTTGTCATGCCCGATGGCTTGATTCCGCGTGCGTATACCTCGAGAGTGTCACCGTTGACCACGTGCTCCTCGAGCCAACGCCATCCGCCTGAGTTCGCCTGTGTAGTGATCAACACGTACACTGCGTTGTCCTGAGTTCTGCTGGCACTCGCGGAAAGTACATTCGCCATCACGGCTTCGGAAGATACCGGGCTCTCCGGCCTGACATCTCTGGGCCTGACGTCTCTGGGCCTGTCGTGCGATCGATCGCTGGGAGCGCTGCCGCCCATGATCCCAAGACTCCTGGCAGTTTGAGGATCTAGATCACCACTCTCGGGAAGATTGTGTTCCTTTTGATAAGCTCGCAACGCGCCAGCCGTTCGCGGGCTGACAACGCCGTCGGGTTCGCCTTCGTAGTATCCCTGTTCCTTCAACGCGATCTGAGCCCGGCGAACCATCTCCGGCGATGAAAGCGGAAGCGCGGGTTCGGGACGATCAACGTCTGTTCGAGGTTCAGGTTCGTTCCGGTCCGCCGGCCGGTCAATCGGATCGGGTTGCCGTCGAGAGGGCTCAATCGGATCAGGTTGCCGTCGCGCGGGCTCATTCACGTCGCCTCGCGGCGGGTCTTGATCATTCATTCGATCGGCAATCGGCGCAGACTCCGATAAGAAGCTCTCTCTGATAATCAGACCTTGTTTCAGTTGTACACCGAATGTTGTTCCGGAAGGCACCTCGGCTTCTTCGCCTTTTGACAGCAAAACGCCGGCGACACCCGCACCCGCGCCTACAACCCCGCCGAGCACGGCGCCTTTTCCACCGCCGGCAATTCCCCCAAGCACAGCTCCGATAGCACCACCTCCCCCGATGAACACCGAAGGCCGCTTGTTACCCTGACCGGACACGCGGCTCTCGTCATCTATTCGCCGCCGAATTTCGGGATCATCTGAGGTAAGGTTACCGACAAGTTGAACAGCCGCGCCGTTGGGAAAAACGATGTCATCGAAATCGACTCCAATCGTTCCCGACCTGTTCATTCGCTTTGCTGGAGTGACCTGGGTGACTCGACCCTCGATAACTGACCCCGAGGGGATCACCGTCTTTCCGTTCACATAGACGGGGACCGTGACGGCCGCCGTGAATTTGTCTCCCACTCGCGCCGTTCGTGAAGTCAGAGTCCCATTAATCTGAACACTGATCACGGTGTCGGGAGGAATATTCCAGCTTCGTTCGCCGTATTGGGGCGAGTTGTAACGCGGCCGGCTGTCCTGCGCGAGCGCGTCCAGTGAGACTGCGCCCAAAAGGACAATTGCAATCAAAGCGGTTATCGGATTCTTAAGCTGCTGCATTGATTCCTCCAACATCGAGAACTCTGCCAGGGGGATTCGTCATCTGCTAAGACGTTGCGCCGTACTGAATTTGTTGTCCGCCTCGGAAAAGCTTCCAAGCGGCAATCGAACGGTCGCAACCGTGCCCTGCCCGACGCGGCTCGCGATGGTCAGGTCACCACCGTGCAGCTCGGCTATCTGTTTTGCTATTGCCATTCCCAGCCCGGTTCCCTTCTCCTTGGTCGTATAGAAAGGCTCGAACAGTCTCTCTAGCGTTTCCGGCTCCATTCCTGATCCGTGGTCCATTATTCCGACCAACACCTCGCCTTCTCCATTCGCGTTGGTCGCAAGCTCAATAACTCCGCCCGGTGCGCTGGCTTCGATGGCATTGATAATAAGGTTCAGGAAGAGCTTCTTTAATTCTGTCGCATCGTATTTACCCGACGGGATGTCACCGCCGTATCGTTTCAACACTTCCATCCTTTTCTCATTGAGACGGTCGGCAACCATTGGGAGGATCTCGTCGAGCAACTCATTCAACCGAAGCTCATGACGATTCAACTGCTTGGGCCGGCCGAACTCCGAGAGCTCGGCGACGATTGCGGCGAGATGATCCACGCTGCGTTCGATAACTTGAATCGTTGAAACATCGCTGGCTTCACCGTTGCCGGGTTGACGTTTCAGGAACTCGGCGGCGAAGCGAATGCTGCCTAGTGGATTCTTTATTTCGTGTGCAATCTGGGCGGTCATCTGGCCAACCGCCGTGAGGGCCCGGTTGCGCCGGAGTTCAGCCTGTACGCGAGCCATCTCGCTCACGTCAACAAAGACCAGGATGATTCCCTGTTGCTCGCCCGCAACCATAAGCGGCGATGCGAACACTTCGAATAAGCCGTTACCCAATTCAACTCTGTCTTGAGAGCGATTGCCGGCGTCCTGCCGCGCAAGCTGGTTCGAGATGAAGCGCACCAGGCGTGAGTTTTCGCCGAACAATTCCTCGTAGCTTTGACGAGCCGACGCCTGCCTTCCTATTCCCGGCAGTTGCTTGAACGATTGGCTTATCGTGTGCACCACACCATCTTGTCCGATAACCACCACTCCCGAGACAAGACTGTCGAGCAGCGACTGAAGATAGTCTCTCGATTCCGCGCTCGCGGCATAAGCACTGGCGAGCCCATTGAGATTTCGCCTGATTTCATAGAACGCAAGTGCCGCGACAATTACACCGACCAACAGAACCGCAACAGTCGCCGCGACGATCCTCTTGCGCGCGCTCACGCTCATCTCGTGCGCCCTGATGTCTGCTTCCTTGCGCTCTCCATCGACGAACACCTCCAGGCTCTTGATGGCCGCGAGCATTCTATCTCGTTGGTCGTGCCAGTCGTTGGAGGCTCCGGGTGCATCAATTGTGCTCCAAAAATCACTGTATGCGGCTTCAAATTCGCTCCATTGCGGGCTACCGACCAGTGATGTCAGCCGAGCGTGTTCGAGCTCCTTGTCCATCTCGCGCTTTAGATCTCCAAGCCGATGTTCAGTCGCTTGTCGCATCAGAGAGCTTGATTGATAGGCCGCCACGTACTGCGCATGCGGAACCACTTTGCCGGCGGTCTCCGACAGATTGAGTACGATCCGAAGATGTTCTTCGCCAATGTCGTCAACCTGAACGCTCTCGTTCTCCAGTTGCTCAACGCTGCGTACACTCCTGTATCCAATGCCCGCGATCAGCAGGAGCAAAACCAGAAACCCAAAGAAGAGAACATTGCGAACCAGGGACTCGATAGTTCCCGGCGGTCCGAACCGATACTCTTTGATTTTTCGGATGGAGGGGGTCAATTTCTAAGCTCCCTGTCGCCGCTGGTAGAATGCGGTTCCGAGCGTCGAGATAAATATTGATTCATTCAGGTGAGGATAATCAAGACGTGAATCTTATCACGCGCGTCACACTCTTACGAACCGAACGTTTATGCACGCGGGTTCGCTCGAAAAAGAAGAGCGGCCGAGCGGCTGAAAAAAGGCAGACGCTGCGTTGATTTCCGTATCCGCTGCGGATAACATAGCCGGAGTGAACCCCCGAAAAGCCCGGCGTTAAATGAGCGCACGGGCGCGTTAGTCCTTCAGACCTTTGGAGACGATCAATCAGGAAAGAACAGGTATGACGATCATACTGATAATCCTCGCCGCTATCTTCGTAGGCGTGCTCTGCCTGCATACGTATAAGCAGTTCAAGGTCAGGCAGCAACGCCGGATCGATGAAAACGAATATCACGCAGCGGTAACCCTGTGGGAGTTTGCGCGTTCACTCAAACAACAGTTGGACGCCGCATTGCACAAGAGAGACGGCGTTCTGGATTTCACCGGTATATCTCTTCCGCACACGCAGGGCTATAAAATTTCGCTCGAGCTGATCGGTGCTTACTTCCGGCTGTACGCTGTTCCCGCGCGGTACAACAGAACTGGGCGCTTATCCTTTCTGACCGATAACACCCTCAGCGTGCGGGCCTCCGATCGAGCCGGGCAACAAGCAACCAGCGAAGACGGCGAATACAAAGGTGATCCAACCTGATGAAATAGTTTGTATGCCGGCGCTGGGGCAAAGCTCAACTCAGATTTGCTCTACGCACAGCAAGCGAATCGACTTCAGTCCCCGAAGGTATCCGCATTCAGCGAAAGGCAGCACCGCCCGCATTTGGTAAATATGAAATTCGGCGCCGTTGAAAACAAAGCCCGTCTGGCGATACTCGTTCTAATCCTATCGATGCTGTCGCTGGTAGCGTTGAGCCTGGCGCTGTTCGCGCGAGCGGGGAGCGTTACGTCTTCGCCGATCGTCATCTATCTTTTCAGCTATCAGATTATCGCTCTGGTGTTTGGAATCGGCCTGGTGTTCCTGTTGATTCGATGGCTTCTGCGGCCTTATCGAAGGATGGTCGAGGCCGCGAAAGGAAGTCCCGTTCATGCGTCATCAGCGATGAGCGAGAGCGAGTTTGTCGCGCAAACGTTTCAAGCACTCATCGATCAACTTCAATCAAAGGAACGCGAGCTGGCCGCACTGCACGCACTCGAGCGGAACCGCGCCGAGCGCTCCGAAAGATTCAGCGAGCGGCTTGTGGCAAACATTCCAAGCGGCCTCATAACTGTTGACTCGAGGGGGCTGGTCACCTCAGTCAACGCTCATGCAATGAAAATATTTGCGGCGGCCGAAGCCAACCCGCGGCTTAAGCAGATGAAACAAATTCAAACCGGTGAGCTTCTTTCCCCGATCATCGACCACCGCTCTTTTTTTTCCGCGTCGCCGCGAATGCAGGAAATGATTTCTGACTGCCTGCAGAACGCAACCGCATTTCGTCGCGAAGAAGTCGAGATAGCAGTTTCGGGCGCTAATCCTCGCCGCATAGGCTTGAGCATCTCGCCTATTTGCGATGCCGCGCAGAATGTCGAGGGCGCGCTTTGCCTGATGACTGACCTCACCGAAGTGATCGAGCTTCGCGAGCGAATGAAGCTAAAAGACAAACTCGCGAATCTCGGTGAGATGGCGGCGGGTCTCGCACACGAATTCAAGAACTCCCTGGCTACTATTCATGGTTATGTTCAACTGCTTGATGCCCAGGCCGTTGGAGTGGCGCCCGAGGCCGACAGGCGATTGACGCTCGACGCGACGTTGAATGAGGTCCGGGTGCTGAGCAAGCTCGTTACTGACTTCTTGAATTTCTCGCGGCCCCAGGATCTTCACCTCTCGCGAGTGGACTTGCATTCACTAATCCAAACTTGCGTGGACGAAGTCGAGTCTCAATCGACCGACAAGACAATCGGCTTCGGTATCAAGGGTGAGTTCCCCGCGCTGGCCGCCGACGAATCTCTACTTCGCCGCGCTTTCATCAATTTGTTGCGCAATGCGGCCGAAGCGATCGATCCTCAATCGTCCCGCAAGCTGATCCTGATCACTGGAAATGTGGAGTCTGGAGCGGATGCCAGATACGCGCACATTCGAGTTCGCGACACCGGAGGCGGCATAGCGCCCTCCGATCTTCAACGAATATTCATTCCATTCTTCACAACGAAGTCGCGCGGGTATGGCATCGGTCTCGCCCTGGTTCAAAAAATTGTCGTTGCACACGGTGGCGACGTTTCGGTCGAAGAAAGCGACGCGAGCGGAACGGTCTTTCATTGCCGCCTGCCCCTTTCGACCCCATCTTTGACTGTGGAAGACCGGTAGCACATCGTGGATTAAGGTTACATCATCGCGAACTGACAATTAAACACCGTTGACGCAGCTTCCCAACCCATTGATTACCGCCGTTTAGATTATCAGCCCGCGTGGCAAGTCAATTGCTCAAATGGACTGGTCGTACCCCTGGTTCACGTCAAGATGGAGTACATCGTGAGCGCTTTATCGAGATCATCAATGCAGTCGCGCGAGGCCGGGCTCGGACTCATGGAAGCAATTGTAGGAGTCCTGCTCGGGCTGATCATCGCGTCGCTGCTCCTGCACCTCGGGCGAATGGGTCTCAGTATCTATCGGGTGAACTCGACGACCGGCGGAATAGCTCAGGAACTCGAGCTTGCACGAACGCAAGCACTCAGCAATCGAACAAATGTGAGTGTGATCTTTCAAGCAAAGGAAAAGAGATTCGGTCTCGATCGGAACGGCAATGGCCGGCTCGACACCTTTGAGGCGGAAGACCTCCCATCCGGCGTCGACATTTCTGAAGACGCCACCATCACCTTCAGCAGATCGGGATATCTTGCACCCGGATCCAAACAACCAAACATAGTCGTCAGCAGCACGAGACAGACGCGCCGCGTGAGCGTCTCAAAGGCCGGCGCAATCGAAACCGACTAGTCCGTCGCGCGCCCGCACAAAGAAAATCGTTGGTCTCTCCTCGACGGAAGAGTCTTGTGTTGAATGCGAGTCGTCTTCTCTTCTGCTCTAACCGTTTTTCTAGCATCGTCCACAATTCGTTGGTCCGTTTCCCTCAAGACATGTCGTTGGTAGAATGAAGTGAACATTAGTTCGTCTCGGAGAGTGAGATGAAATGAGCGACCAAAGAGGTGACAGAGACGTCCCAACGGTGAAAACCTCCGCAGAAGGAATCGCGGGATTGCAACGAAATTCGGTTGAGATGCCGCCTTCAGCGTACATCCGCCGAGCAGCGGAAACAGTCTCACCCCAACCAATCGACAATCATCTCGAACGCATAGCTCTGCTGATGGACCAATCGATCCGGATTCCCGGCACCGGCATCCGATTCGGCCTGGACCCGGTCATTGGCTTTTTCTTTCCGGTAGCAGGAGATGCGATCGGCGCAATTGTTTCGGCATACATAGTCCTGGTGTCGGTGAAGTATGGCTTGCCGAAGATTGTGATTGCGCGGATGGTGTTCAACATCGCCGCGGATTTCGTAGTCGGCAGCATTCCTTTTCTCGGAGACGCCGCCGACTTTGTATGGAAGGTCAACACGCGCAATCTACGTTTGTTGAATAAGTACGCTTCGGGCAAACGGGGCTCATTCTGGAGCGACTGGGCGTGGGTTCTGATTCTGTTCGGCGTGCTGTTCGTGCTGCTCTTCGGCGTGATCGCTCTGATCTTCTGGTCGATCAAATCGTCGGGGTTGGGGTTGACGTAGCAATCTTATGCGGTGGGTTCCGTCGGGCGAGCTAGCTATAGTCGTTTGAGCAGCTCATCGTACTTTGCGTGGGAACCGATCCAAAACCAATAGATCTGATCGTTCTCCAACAGCCCTAAAGCCCGGTAGCCTATTCCCACGCGAACCGCGTAAATTGGTTGTCGCTGGCTAACTCGCTTGAACTGGAGGCTCGGGTGATGAGGATCTGTCCGCCACAGCTCATAGGCTCGATCGGCTTGTTCTTGAATTGTCCGTGGAAGCTGTTCAAGCAGTTTCCGGAACTGCTTTGTAACTCGTGATCTCACAGATTCCCGTCACTGCCCGGGAACACAGCATCCAGTGGGTCAGTATCCCCGGCGCTGATTTCTTGCCGCGCTAGTCCAGATAGCCGATCCCATTGTTTGTCGGTAGTCGCATTGAAGCGGGTCGTCCATTCCTGCTCATCCGCAAGTTCGGCAAGGATCCTTGAGGCGATAGCATCCTGCTCCTCGGCGGGTAGCTTGCCAATCTCGGTGATAGCTTGCTCGAGTAATCTGGTCATGCTTCTGTCCTTCAGTGGGAATACTAATTATTGTAGATGGGCCACGCAAGTTATGGTGAGGGCCATCGCTCCTACTCATAGGCTTCGATCTTCTCTTTGCATATCTTTTTCGTCAGGCTTTGCAATTTCCTCACGCGCCCGGCCAGATATTCCAATTCTTTCCTGGTGATCTTGTACTCTCGCTTGTAGCGAGCATCTATGTATGCCTTCTTGAGCAAGTCAAACAGCCGCTCTTCCTCAGGTGTAGAGCGGGGAAACACAGGAAAGAACCGTGGGTCTAGATTGTTCACTTGCTTGCCTAACTTCGAAATGTCGTGCTCCTTTGGTTTGTAGTGCGTGAAGACAAGTAAGGTTGTGATGTAAAACCGCTCGGTGGCTTGGTGAAGTAGAAAAGCTGCGTTCTTGTATGTTCGCCTCTTGAAAGAAAATTGAAAGATGGCCCAAAAATCTCTCGCACTCCTGAACCAATAGTTGAAGTCCTCTTGAGCTGTCTGCTTTCGTTCTTCAGGAGTGAGCTTCCGCGCCTTGGCCAGCTTGAACCGCTTCGAGTCAAACAACAAGACTCCTTCCTTCTTGATATCGGTGAAGAAGTACTGGCCCATCGAGAGTTCTTTGTTAACTTCATTCACATGGTGAACGATCAAGGTCACCCAGGTCTTGATAGTCCTGGTGTGATGGATAGCGGCCTCAACGTGACGCCAGAGGTTGAGTCTATTTGCGTCAGCTTTTTCTTTCACCACCACGAGAATGTCGTAGTCGCTCTTGTATTCGTAGGTGATGTGTCCTTCGATGTAAGTGTCTTCAACCCAATTCCCGCGAGCATAGCTCCCGAACAGAATTACCATCTCGACTTCGACCTTCTCGGTGATGATGGAAGTAATCTCTTTGAGTTCTTCGCGCTTGTGCTTCGGCAAATGAGAGAGCGTTTTCCTCATGATTTGAAGGAGCCAGACACCCCTTAATTCCGATAATTTCGAGAGAATGTAGCCTTAGAGCAGGTGATTGGCAAGCCAAAGGTGTTTTGGAATTGGTTTACGCCGGAACAGAATTCAGAGGCTGCCGCAATTCTCGTTTTCTAGACTAAGCACGCCCGAAGTTGCTCTCGCTTCGTGTACAACCGCCTTAGGCTGGCCCTTCCGGTCGCAGCACTGAACGCCCCACCCTTTTACCAAGGGCAAAGAGTCGCAAAATGCACTTCACACAACCTCCCACAGTGGGAAGTATCTATATACTCGGACATTATCGAAGTAGATTCTGGTCTTGCCCGCGTCGAAGGTTTCCCTGACCACACTGGCGCGATATTCATAGACGCCCGTACCTGAAGTGTAGCAAACAATGTCGAAACTCCTGTAGCGACCCGATAACTCTCTGGAGCGAATAATTCTTTGCCCAATGACAACATGATCTCTCTGACGATCGAAGGGAGCTTGAATCACATCAAGAACGACAACAGGCTCTTCGCTTTCTTTATCAAAGCCGTGACCTGAAAGGCGAAATCGAATTCGGAAGAACCCGGGTCGTCCGAAGTCATTGACATAGGGACCATACAACGTGTGTTCTCGCGGCCGTATCTGCGTTTGCGAATACGACCAGACGCTCTTGCCCGTTTTTTGCTCATCAGAGGCAGCAACCCCCCATCCATGTCTGAAATATCCTGGCTTCTCACTGTCCTTTGAACAGACATATCTTGCAATGGGGATCATTGATGCCCACTGCTTGCCAGCCAATTTTAAGAGGCTACGAAGCGCGAGAGCGCCAACCGCTCCAGCTAAGGCTGAAATTAGAATACTAGTCTCTGTAGATAGGATTGCAATCACTGGAAGAGAACCCTTAGGCTGTTGGAACCCGCTCCCGTTACGAGTTATTCAGGTATGTTTCTTTGTATTTACTCCTTAGCTCGACATAGAACCTTCCCACCGGAGTCAGTTTTACTTTGCTGGCTATATTCTCGCCGTCAGATAGGGCACCTACTCTAAAGGTCATTTCTAAATACCCCTGATCTCTCAAGTACCGCATGTGGTGCTCAAAGTTTCCGGTCTTTTTGAATATATACTCCTTCAGTATACCCTGCTCGCATTTGTAGAGGTCAGCGAGCATCTCATAAAGATAGAATGCCATTGAGTAAACTACCAATTGGTTAATGATTTCTTGCTGCGTCTCCAGCTTGGCTTCTTGGCGATTCACTTTCATCTCCAGGAGTTCCACTTTTATTCCAGACGGAAGTTCTATGGACTTTATGTTCTCCTTTATGAAGGGTAGTAGTGCGGGGATTAGACTCAATGCGACCAACGCGAGTGCTATTGCGTCCAGCTTTCTTGTCTGGACGTGATAAACTGCTAAGGCAGCAAATGTTAATGAGAATAACACGACTAGCAACTTCCTTTTCATCGATTTGGTAGAGGGCATGTTCAAACCTCCAACACCGACTGATGAGACCCCATCGAAATATCAATGACTGCTCTTGTCCTTACTGAGGTTTCATTCTCAGGCTCATTACTCGGCCAGGGTGAGCGCGCCGACAGCGTAATATTACGCTCCCGCCGACGCCTTTCAACAATCCACCGCAAAGGCTTCTGGCAAGCTAAGGGCATCTGCTAAACCTCGACAACAACCGGTATGATCATCGGGCGGCGGCCAGTCGCCTTTTGAATGAACCGCTTCAATGCCAGCCGAATCTTCTCTTTTATCACCGCGTAATCGATGCGCTCTTCGTGAGCGGCGCCATTGACAGTCTCTACAATAATTCGTTTCAGATCGCCGAGCATTTCGCTTGAGTCCTCTTCGTGAATGAATCCCCGTGTCACCACTTCAGGCTCCGACTCGAGCTCACCCGAGGTCGGATTGATTGCGACGATCGCCACGACGATTCCATCGTATGAGAGATGCTTGCGATCGCGCACCACCAGGTCTTCGACTTCTTCATAGCTCGCATCGATGAATGTGCGGCCGACAACTTCCTTTGCTGTTATCTCTGCTCGCGACTCGTCGAGTTCCAGCACGTCGCCGTTCTCGAAGACAACAATGTTCTCCGGATCGACTATGCCAGACGACGACGCCCAGTCTCTATGCCGGTAAAGCTGCCGATGCTCGCCGTGAATCGGGACAAGAAACCGGGGCCGCGTGGCTTCGATCAGTATCTTCAGATCCTCCTGGCTGCCGTGACCCGAAACGTGAACACGCGCGAGCGAGCTATCGATCACCTGCGCGCCGCGTTTGTAGCAATGTGAGATCAGTCGAGAAATCGAAGGCTCGTTGCCGGGAATCTGCCGAGCCGAAAGCACGACGGTGTCGCCTTCGTCCACCGAAAGGTTCTTGTGTTGATCGGTCGCAAGCTTGGTCATCGCCGACATCGGGTCACCCTGGCATCCAGCCACGAGCAGCAACAACTGATCGTCATCGGTGTTCCGAGCTTCTGACGCGCTGATGAACAGTCCATCGGGAACGTCGAGCTGGCGCAGGCTGTCCGCGGTCTCAACGTTGCGAAGCATGCTTCTGCCGAGAAGCGCCACGCGTCTGCCGTACTCGCGAGCCAGATCGAGCACAATCTGAATCCGGTGAACCGAGCTTGTGAAACAACTCAACACGATTCGCCCTTCCGCTTCTTCAAAGATCTTCTCGAGCGCGGGAATCACCGCGCGCTCGGATTGAGTCCGCCCCGGGCGCTCGGCGTTTGTCGAGTCCGCCAGTAACGCAAGCACACCTTGATCGCCATATTCACTCAACCGTTCCAGGTCCGTCGGCGGACCCACAACCGGCGTCTCATCTATCTTGAAATCTCCTGAGTGAATCACGACTCCAACCGGCGTCGTTACCGCGACCGCCGTGCACGACGTCAGACTGTGTGAAACGTGAATCCATTCGACCTCGAACTTGTCGAGCGCAACGCGATCGCGCGGCTCGACCGAGTGAAGTACAGTCGAGTCGATCAGCCCGTGTTCCTGGAGCTTCCTCTCCAGAATTGCCAGGGTGAAGTGAGTCCCGTACACCGGAACGTTGATCTGTTTGAGAAGGAACGGCACCGCGCCGATGTGATCTTCGTGACCGTGAGTGAGAACGATCGCCGAAATTTCGTCGCGATAGTCTTCGATGAATGAAAAGTCCGGGATGATGATGTCCACGCCGGGGGTGTCTGCTTCGGGAAAGCCCATCCCGGCGTCGATGATGATTGTCTCGCCGCCACAGCGCATTGCCATCATGTTCATTCCGAACACTCCGACACCGCCAAGCGGGATTATTTCAAGTTTTTCTTCCGTCATTTTTTGGGAGATCTCGAGCGCGAGAATTATAACAACAAAAGCGCTCTGCCAAAGCGCCCTTTCATTTTCAATTAAGTTGTCTGCACAACTCGGCGAATTCAACCAGCGACAACGTCTCAGCTCGGCGGCGCGGGTCGATGGAAGCGGCTTCCAGAGCCGATTCCACGGGGCTACGGAATTCAAGCGCTGCCGCCGCAGCCTTCAGATTATTCCGAATCGTCTTTCGGCGCTGCGCGAAAGCCGCTCGCACCAGCGCAAAGAACTTCGCCTCGTCAGCGACTTCGACCGCCGGCCGTTCACGCACAACCAGTCTGATGACCGCGGACCAAACCTTCGGCGAAGGCGTGAACGCCGACGGCGGAACGTCAAACAACTTGCTCGCCAGCGAGTAGTACTGAACCATCACCGACAGATAGCCGTAAGCTCTGTTCCCCGGTTCGCTCACTATTCGATCCGCCACCTCCCTCTGAAGCATCAGCGTCATATCGAACAGGCCGCGTCCAGGCGAAAGCAGCCGCTCGATGATCGGAGTTGAAATGTAATAGGGAAGATTCGCGCAGACGCGCACGCGCGCTGAAGCTACGTCCACAATTCTGGACCGGGCATCTTCGATGGTTTGCTCCCAATCCAGCTTCAAAACGTCGGCATTTACGATCGACAGATTCCGGGCCCTCACTGTCCGGCGCAACTCCTCAACAAGCGAAGGGTCAATCTCGATCGCAACGACGTGCCCGGTTCGCCTTACGAGCATCGCGGTCAACGCGCCCGTTCCCGGACCGATCTCGATGATGACATCCTCCGCGCGCGGCGAAACTGAATCAATTATCTGCCGCGCGACCCGGTGATCGGTGAGGAAATTCTGCCCGAGGCTTTTCTTCGCCCTTATCAATACAGTCACGCGACTCCACGCAAGGATGGATAGCCGGTCAGTTCTGAGTAGGCGTCACTCTCAGTGACGCTGATGTCATCAAGATCAAACTCGATATTTCCAAACGACCACTGCGTTGTGAGAGCCTGCTCGCCCTCGATCCCCGGAATCGCCAGCGTAATCTTATCGAACTCATCAAAGTTTGATGCATCCTCTGCATCGAAAAGACCCTGCAACGCGAGCACGCTGGTTACCTGCATTCGAGCCAGGGTCGCGAGCAATGCGCCGAGTTCGGAGCGCGATACATTCTGGCTTGGCGCTTCATCCAACCTCACAACTTTTCTGAACGCTTCAGGATCGGCCGGTTGATTCTCAAACTGCACGACCGAGATCTTGCGGGCGGTTCGCCGGCGAAGGCCCTTCAACAGCGCCTCGGCTTCGGCGGCGATCACTATCAGCACTCGGTGCCGCTCCTTTTCTACGGCCGCCTCGATCACGAGCTTGTTTAACTTCCCATCGGTACCGGTCAGCACGGCGTCGTATTCAAAAGCCATTTCCAGAAGCTGCTTCGAGGGCCGCCAGTGCGATGAGTCTTTGGCTGGATATTCAACGAGGCCGTGCACGAAGGGCGTGCCGCTGGTGATGAACTTGAAATAGCTTTCGTTTAGCCGCAACGCGCGATCTTCCAACAATCCAACTTCGACGTCGATCCCAGCTTCGCGCAGCCTCTCGATGCCGCGCCCGTTTACTCGCCGATCGGGATCCTTGACGGCGATGATTGCGCGAGCGATGCCCGCCTCGATCAATGCTTCGCTGCACGGAGGCGTTCGTCCGTGATGCGCACAAGGCTCGAGATTGCAGAACAGCGTCGCGCCGCGCGCGAGCGTGCCCGCCTGTTCAATGGCGTATGACTCAGCGTGTCTCAACAAATCGTAGCGATGAAAACCTTCGCCGGCGACTCGTCCTTCATTGACGAGCAGCGCACCGACCATCGGGTTGGGGCTGACCAGACCCGCGCCTCGGCGCGCAAGCTCAAGCGTGCGCTTCATCAGAAGTGTGTCTGTATCGAGCATGTCGGAAATCAGACTCGGTAGCGAACCTTCCCCGGGACCTCGTAGCCTTTCAGGAAAACATTCTCGAGCTTCATCGAAGTCGTTGCCGTGAACTCCAGCCCGTGATTCTCGCCGCGTATGAGCTTCGGATACCCGGTGGCCGCGATCATCGCCGCATTATCCGTAGTGAGAATCGGGCTCGGATAAAACACCGGCGCGCCGAAGTCTTCGGCGTCGACCTTCGCTCGCAACGCGCTGTTACAGGCGACGCCGCCGGCCAGAATAATCGTTCGCGGATGATGACGCCCGACCGCCGCACGCAATCGCGCGAGCAAGGATCGAATCACTTTATCCTGAAAGCTCGCGACAAGATCGATGATTTTCTCGGTGGGCTCATCTCCGTTGCCTAACGGTTCGATTCCCTGCTCTCTCACATACCTGAGCACGGCCGTCTTCAATCCGCTGAAGCTGAAATCCAAATTTGGCGAATCCATCCGCGGCAACGTAAACACAAGCTCTGCCGCGCGAGGATCGCCGCCTCGCGCGAGTCGATCAATCACCGGTCCGCCGGGATAGCCGAGTCCCAACAGCTTTGCGACTTTATCAAAAGCTTCGCCCGCCGCATCGTCTCGAGTCCGCCCAAGCGCCGCGTACTGGCCTTCTTCGGGTATCAGAAACAAAGTCGTGTGCCCGCCCGATACGATCAATGCTATCGCCGGATACTCGATCGGGGGATTCTCAAACACGACCGAGTAGATGTGACCTTCGATGTGATTGACGCCGACGATTGGCTTACGCGCGGCCATCGCAAGAGACTTGGCGTAGCTGATTCCAACCAAAAGCGAGCCGATCAGCCCGGGCCCTTGCGTCACCGCTATTCCACCGATCTTCTCCAATGTTATATTCGCCTCGTTCAAGGCGCTCGTGACGACGGGAGCGATGCGATCGAGATGCTCGCGCGAAGCAAGCTCGGGCACGACTCCGCCAAACGGCGCGTGAGTAGCAATTTGCGATGCGATGATATTCGACTTGATCACCCGGCCGTCCTCGATCACCGCCGCCGCTGTCTCATCACAAGAGCTTTCAATTCCAAGAACGAGCATCGAGGTCATTCTACACGAAGCCAGGCAACCACGGGGAGCACGAAGACTCTGGGGAACCACAGATAAACACAGATGGACACAGATAAGAGCACCGCGTTCGTTTCGGATTGCGATAGTAGGGTTTGATCCAAATGTCTCTTATCTGTGTTTATCTGTGTTCATCTGTGGTTTCGTAGTCTTCTTCTTTCGCTGGCGATTTATTTCCACGAAGTAGTAGCATGCGCGATTCACACAAGGAGGCATCGGTGAAAGCAGCCATCGTTCGCGAATACAAACAACCACTCCAGATCGAGGAAACTCCACGGCCCTCGCCGGGCGCCGATGAAGTTCTCATTCAGGTCGAAGCCTGCGGCGTTTGCCATTCAGATTTGCACATCGCCGAAGGCGACTGGACCCATCTCCTGCGAATCATCAAGCGTCCGTTGATTCCGGGTCACGAAGTGGTCGGCCGCGTAGTCGAGAAAGGCGACTCCGTGACCGATCTCAACATCGGCGATCGCGTCGGCGTCGCGTGGACTCATTGGACCTGCGGAGAATGTGATTTGTGCAAAGAAGGGCGCGAGAACCTTTGCTCCTCTCAGATGATCACCGGAGCTACGGTCGATGGCGGCTATGCTGAATTCATGAATGCCAAAGCATCGCACGCGTTGAAAGTTCCCGACGTGTTGACTTCAAAGGAAGCCGCGCCGCTGTTCTGCGCCGGCGTCACCGTCTATCACGCGATCAAGTCGTCTGGCATCAAGCCGGGCCAGCGACTCGCGTTGTTTGGCATCGGCGGTCTTGGACATCTCGCGCTTCAGATCGCAAAGTGCTTTGGCGCTAAGGTGATCGCCATCGACATCGCGGACGACAAGCTCGAACTCGCCCGGCGTCTTGGCGCGGATGTAGTGATGAATGCCGCAAAAGAAGAAGTGGTAAAACAGATTCGCAAGATGGGCGGCGCGCACGTGGCGGTCGTCACCTCGGCTGCGAAGGCCGCTTATGATCAGGCGTTCTATGCTGTGAGGTCGAGCGGTACGCTTATGGTCGTCGGCATGCCCGCCGAAGATCTTTCATTCCCCGCGATCATGATGCGCGAGCTCAGAATAATGTCATCTGCGACCGGCACTCGCGAGGATATGCGCGAAGTGCTGGAGCTTGCGGCCGCGGGGCGAGTCAAGTGTGAAGTCGAAACTCGGCCGCTCGATCAGATCAATGAAATCTTCGACGACATGCGCAACGCAAAAATAACCGGCCGCGTGGTTGTGACGATGTGAGACCTTCGTCGAGAGTCATTCCTCATCGCCGCCGAATCTGGCGGCAGCAGCATACAGATCGAAGAGCCCAAGCTCGCTCTCACCTGCGAGCACTGCTCGCGCCGCGGCCGAGTCCAGCAGCGAAATAGCCTTTGCAGGCAGATGTCCCGCGAGAGGCAGTGCCGTATCGATCACTGCATCGAGAAGCGGCTCGCCAATCTCGACTTGATGATGACCCGCAATTCGATCGCGCAACGCTCGAAGCACTTCCGTCGTTTCGCCCAGCCCCATCTCTGTCAACTCCAAAATCTGAACACGGCGGCTGAGCGGTTCTATATCGAATCTCGATTGATAAGCGGGCAGCGTAGTCCCAATGAGCCGCGCGCGTTGATCCAGCGCCTGTCCGAGCAGCAGGTGACCACGAGGCACTCCGATCAATGCCATCTCGATGTGTTCCATTACAACAATCGTCTCCGGCTCGTCGATGACGTCCTTGAGCAGCGCGATCAGCAGGCTCTCGCGCTCGGAATCAAACAGCGTGCCCGCCATCACCGCGCCAAGCTCAACCGACATCACCTTGAAAGCCGGACGAAGCTGCTTGAATTTCCGCGCCACCGCCCTCACGAGATTTGTCTTACCGACGCCGGACTCGCCTGCGATCAGCGGCAGGCGCACCTGCCATCCAAGAATGCTCGCGACGATTTCGTCGATCTTTTCTTCGCGTCCAATTGTCGGTTCGTCGGCAACGTCGGTTGACAGCTCCGTCGCGAAACTCGCGAGCATCTTACCCGGCGCGCATGGTTCGGCCGCAACGGGCTTTAATTCAGGCTCTCGCCCATCGAATCCAACGACGCCGAGCGCTTCCTCGATTACCCTTTCAAGGTCTTCTCCAGCTCCGTGTCCAACCGACAGCACGCGCCAGCCCTGTTGTTTGTGCCCGGCAATAAACGCGCGCACGAGCGTGGCATCCGACCCGGTGTAATCCAGGTCTTCGTCAACGCAAATCAAATAAGGCATTCCCTGGCGCGGCCGTTTGATCAACAGGTTCGTGCGCGGCTTGCTGAAGAATCGATCGTTAGCGGGTACGTTGCGCAGCAGCACCGTGTCGCCGTCGGGCACATCCACGTGCACCCGCAGTTGCCTCAAACGATTCTCCAATTCCTGCTCGACACCCAACACGAATTGCTTTTCCTTTGTTCGCACAATCGTTTCTTCTGTCTAGATACGCGAGTACGTATCGAAGAAAGGCATCGCCAAAGTGCCTCGCGCTTCGTCAATGCGAATCCAACGCTCGGCCGATTCGAAGGGCTCTGAAAGATCCATCATTCGCTTCGTGGTCATATCAAAAACGCCCTGCCAATCGCACTGATAATTCCCCCGTCGTCCGGCGAACTGCTTCACCGCGTTTCCGCGCACCCGGGCCCGTCCCGATTCCGGCGGATGAGTTGTAGCAGTCTCGATGTTGTCGATTTCGGCAATGTGATGACTCAACACGCCTGCTCCATCCAGCCTCGCGAATAATCCGCCGCCGCCAAGCTGACCAAAGCGAGTGTCGATCTCGAAGAGTTCCTTTTTTACACCGATGACTGCATCAAGCGATTCCCACGCGAGCCCCGCTTCCTTCAGTGAAGGAGTAAGACGCGCGATTACTTCGCCGAACGGATTACTTTCGCAGAGCACGAACTCTGCCGTCAGTGGGTGAGCATATTGCTCCGAGTAATCCAGCGACTGTTGCAACTCGGTCAGAATCGGTGTCCACCGAGGCAATGAGTCCCACGGGATTCCCCTGCTCTCGACATGGTTTCGGTAGACCGCCAGCTTGATTGCCCAATCCAGCGTCGTTTCAACCGAGCCGGGCGCATCGAGCAAGCGGTTGAGCATAGCCCTCCAGCGCTTACAGGCTTCGGGTGCCCAGGCGGGCATGGACGAGTGGCCGAGATAGCGCTCGGCCATGCTCAGATAGTGAGATTGAATCTCGATCGCGCTGAGCCGGCGCCCGCCCAACATATCGACGCTCGCCGAGCACGTTGGGTCGCTCGCAATCTTGCGCATCGCTTCAAGGGGCGAACGCAAACCGACGCCGAGCCCCGGCCGAAGCCCCGCTTCGGCCATTGCGACAACCAGTGCCGTGGTCGCCGCCTTCAACCACATCGCGGTCTCCGAGCACAGACTCTCGCCGCAGATGATGTGCAATCGATGAAGGCCGGGCCGGCTTAGAGGCTCATCCTTTGTATGAAAAATTCCGCGATCCGATGTCGAGTTATTTGAGACCACGTTCGCCAGATGAGACACCCGAGGCGACAGCGTGAATTCCAAACCACGAGACGTCGAATTGAACCCGCCCGCGCCCGTGTAAATGATTCGGGTCACCAGGTGCGGAATGATCTCATCCGAAAGCGCACCCGTATGCGCCGCGTGCGAGTAGGATTCGTGACAGCCCCACGTGGTCCACGCGCCCCCGTAGTCCACGTTTGATTTGAACAGCATCACGTTGACATAAGGCCACTGGCGTTCGACCTCGCGGGCGATGTTCGAGAGTATGCGCTCGCCGGCCAGAATGTAGCGCACAACATCCGTGGGATTAGAGCACTCGGGCGTGCAGAGCTCCGGATGGTTGCCATAATCAACGTAAAACCGGGAGCCGTTTTCAAGATAAATCCCTCCCGCCACGCCCGGCAGATGCACCAGTTCTCTGCGCGCCACGTCAATCAGGCGATTGATGAATTCGCTCTGGTTGAGGGCGTCTATTTCAGGCGACTGCACGCTCAAGGCATATTCAGTTTCGATACCCATCAGCCTTTCGGCCACGGTTATTGACCTCCCTGCTGTCGAGTTGCCGCAAGAAACGATTCGCTGTTGCCGGAAAGCGCTTTTTGAATCGCGTCAGCGCCCGCGGCCAACAAACCGCGGCCGGCCGTTCGAGCGCGCGCCAGGTTTGCATCGCCGGGTCCGTCACCAGAAGGCTCCGCGCCCTGCCGCTCGCGATCGTCATCGGTCCTTTCACGTAATGTCATATCGTCATTCTCCTTTCACTCATTGCTGCTGATTCACTTGTTGCGGCCGCAACCGTAAGCGACCCCTGCTTGCGCCCATTCCAGCGTTTTTCACTAGAGCTCGCTCCGCGTCGTCGCCGGCGCCGAGACTGTCGAGCAATTCTTCGAGCGTCTCCGCATTTTCGAAACACGATTCCGCGATTGCTTTCGTGAAGCCCAGCGGACTCGACATATCCAGTCTCTGAAATAGGGTCCGGTAGCGCTCGGAGCCAACCCTGAAGCGAACTGAATCCCAATCAACATCGTCCACCGCGTCCGGGCCAGCCCACCTCAGTAACATAGCTCGCGTCCACGCTCGCGTGTCTTCGGGAGGATTCGCGGCGAAGTATTCGATCGCGCTCTCGTCCACCATCCGTTCGATGATCCCCTCGTTTTCATAAGCCCAATACAACCCCTCCGACGGATCAAGGCTCGAGTACAGATGATCGAGGTGCTTGATCTCAGGTGACTCCCACGAGAGGTCGGGCCGTTGCTCGATTACGCCTTGCAGTATCGAATACTTCAGCGCCCAATCGAGCCTCGTCGCGAGCGATTCGAGATCGCCCGCCCGAAGCTTGAGCAGCGTGTCTTCCCAAAGCGCGAGTATCTCCGCCGCGCGCGGCACCGATCCCTCGCAACCCCCGCCGGCACAAAAACGTTTCGCTTCCTCGAGAAACCTGAATTGAAGTTTGACCGCGGTGATCTCTTCACCCGAGGTCATCGCCGCACGGGCCTGCAACGTCGGATCGTGACTCCACGCGAGCACCGCTTCGACCGGATCATCCAGCAGCAAATTGATGTTCACTTCTTCCGCTTCGATCATCGAAAGCACGATCTGCATGACGCCGGCCTTCAACAGGCTGGCGACATGACTCAGCGTATTGTCAAAGAAAATCACGTGCAGCCGCGCCATTTCTTCCGCGTCATCGTTTTCCGACTTGCTTCGTCCGCAAAGCGCCTCGTCGCGGCTGTTGACGATCGGCCGATTGTGAGTCGTCTGGCTTCCAACGAGCCTCTCGAAGAAATCGGCTCGCTGCGATAATTGAAACTCGGCCTCGGGCGCGCCGTTCTCGCTGCCGACTTTTCCCTGACCGGTGTACACGATGCTCGACGCCTGAAACGCCGCCAGGTAAAGCATGTAGTGAATCTTCCGGCGAAAAATGTTGTCCCAGGAGCGGCGAGTGATCATGAAATTCAAGTGGCTTCCATAGGAATTCCCTCTTCCGTCACTGTTGTTCACGAGCACTTGAATCTGCCGGCCGGCCGGAAGCTTCTCGTTTGCGTTCACCATCGCCGTTCGCGCGATGCGCAGCATCGCGTGCCAGCACGCGACGTGATCCCAGGCGCTGATCACCTCGGGTATGCACAGCTCAAGATGATCGAGATCGATGTATATGCAGCCGCCGTTCGAGGGCAGATACTTGCGGCCCCAGTCCTGCGGATTGACGGTAACCTGACGGCTGCCATTTCCCTTCGAGCCTCCGCTCTTGTTTTTAAGAGAACCGGTGCTCTCTAGTGCTTCCCTCTCCCTGGTACACGCGGGACAGTTGCAAGCCTCGCCGCGGAACGTGTTCGCGCGCGGAAGCCCTTCGATCTCGCGAAGCAGCAAACGCGATGCTTCGAATCCCGTCCCGCGATTGGTTTCGACGCCCAGGACGAAATTGCCCAGCTCGATGTCCGCGCCACACAGTTTCGGAAACACGTTTGTGGTTCGCGCGGGATTGTGAGTTTTCTTGGTTGCTTTGTCTTTCATTGGTTGCGCTCAACTCTCGCTTCACTTTCCTTCGCAATCGCTCTTTGCAGACTTCAAATCTCAAGTAATCTCTAACTCAAGCTCTCTGGATTTGAGATTTGAAATTTGAGATTTGAGGTCTCAGCTCTTCTGAATTCCATTTCCCCCATTTCGAAACTTCGAACTGTTGCCCTCCTATTTCAAATCTCAAATAATCTCAATTCTGAAGTGCGGGCGTTCAGAGTACCGGCTTCAGCCGGGTAGTAAACTCTCGACGCTCGCGAATTGAAAGCTACTACCCGGCTGAAGCCGGTACTCTGAACGCCCGCATACAATCAGAATGCGCCGCCCGAATCGGTCCCTGAAAACTGTTAAGTTTCAAATCTCAGATCTCCCAACTCTCAGTCCGCTGCCGCCTCCAACGCCCACGCAACTAGTGACCGCGATCACGCCACATGCAAATACGCATGCGCACGCGCGACCTTGCGCTTGATCGGCTCGACTCGCACCACGTCCACATCCTGAGGAAGATCCGTGATGTGATGCCGGCAATTCGCCGGAGTCAATGTGCCTGCGATGCTCTCCAGTTCCTCGGCGATTGCATCCAGCACGTGCTTCAAGCGAATCCCCGCCTCGCCGGTTTCGACCTCGTCCGTGCACGCGCGCTCTTTTGCTGAAAGAGCAATCTTGGCGATGCTCGCTCCGCTGACGAGCTCCTTGGCCGCGATTACTCGGCGCTTGCCATCGCGAAACGTGAGCGTAACGAGATTGCTGTCGCCGTTCGGCGAGTAGACTCTCGAAACGGAAGACTCAATGATCTCGCGGCGAGCATCACTCGATCCGAATCCGTCGAGCGCATACGGAATCCCCTCCTGCAAATGCTTTCGAAAGATCTCGCGCGCCGCTTTCATATTCGGCCTTGGAACTTCAAGCACCAGGTCTCCCATTCTGCCGGGCCGCAGCAACGCCGGGTCGATTGCATCTCGCCGATTTGTCGCGCCCACAACAAGAACGTTGCGTCGCGAATCAAGCCCGTCCAGCTCCGTCATAAACGCCGTCAGCACTCGATCGTCCACACGCATAAGCGAATGCCCGCGCGATGCGCCGAGCGAATCCACTTCGTCGAAAAACATCACCACCGGCACTTCCGGCTCCTGATCTCCCGCCTCGCGCGCTACTCGAAACGCTTCTCGATAGTTCGCCTCGCTCTGCGAGTACCACATGCTGTGAAGACTCGCAGGCTTGATGTTCATGAAGCGCGCGCGACCCGATTTGGAAATGCTCCCAAGCCAGTTCGCAAGCGCGCGGGCCATCATCGTCTTCCCCGTGCCCGGAGGCCCCACCAGCAACACCGACCCCTTTTGGCGAAGCTGATATTTGCGCGCGGTCTCCGCGTGATAGAGGTGCAAGCGAATCGAGCGCTGCAGTTCTTCGATCTGGCGGCCGAGCCCGCCAATGTTCTCGAAGCTCTCGCTCGGAGTCTCTTCAAGAAACAAGTCTGTGCCTTTCGACCGATCGATCTTCTCGAATGCCATCAACGTGTTCTTATCCCAACGAATCAGATCGCCGGGCTTCAATTCGCCGCGTGTCAGCGTGTCGGCCGCATCAACAATGATTTCATCGTCGCGGTGCTTGATCACCAGCCGGCGGCCGGACATATAACGATCGAACGTCGCCGTTTCACCACTCTGAAAAAACTCATAAGGCGACTTGCCCACTACCATGTTCAACTCGTTGCCCAACAACACTTCATCGCCAACCGCAAACGAGTACGGATCAAGGTCCTCGCCGATCGTAACCACGCGCCGTGAGTTTCCATACATCACCATCGCGGCCTCACGCGCTTCCATCGGCGCAAGGCCAAGAAAAATCGCCGGATGCCACGGCGGCGAGGTCAGCTCGTCCAGAATCACCTGCAGCTTTTGCTGATTGTCGAGGGCTTCAGTCAGTCCCTGCCGCATTCGAGTGGCTTCATCGATGAGAAAGTGATCCACCTGCCTGGCCGAATCTCGAGACTGGCTGCGAATAAGCTGCGCGAGTTGCACTTTCTCTTCGATCGGGGCAACTCCTTCACCCACAGCGGTGAGTTCATGAAGCAAAGTCGCGATGTCGGCGTCGCTGTCCTGTCGAATCGGCCGTATCATTTCAGTTCCTTTCTATCTCAGTTCCCTTCAATCACGCTTTGTCGAAGCCGTGCGCGCCGGAGTTGCAATCACATGAAATCCGCGCGCTTCGAGCAATCCGTCACGCCAACCGAACGCCGAGAAGGTCACGTCGCCGGTCGCAACATCATTTGCCACGATCGCAATGCTGTAAGCGCTCGGAAACACCGTGCGGTGCAATGCGTGATCGTGCGCGCTGAAGAAGTCACCAGACATCTTGCAAACCTGCTGGCGCTCGGCCGGGCATTCCTTGCACCACTCGCGCACCGGATGTGAGTGCCACCATCCGAGCATGATTTCGTCCTTGCGCCGAAGATCGATCGCGGCCTGCGCTTCGGTCCACGTCTCGGCGGTAAAGGTCAGCTTCGTCAGATCGGCTTCGGTGTGCCGAGCGTGAATCTGAGCAGTGATCTCGACGAAGACTTCCGGAACGCTTCGGTCGCGGTGCAGATGCCCGATCAGGATTCCGCCGGTTTCTTTCGCCCCGGCGTTACGGCTGAGTGCCGCCGCTTCGTCGAGAACTCGCTGCGGTACAAACGCCGGCACATCGCTCGCGCACATCGTCCCGTGAGGAACAGCGTCGGCGACGGATTCGGTAAGCGACGAATCCTTGATCGCGATTGAAGGCGCCACTTCTTCGGCCGTGAACTGAAGTCGAGAGCCGTTCGGCGATTCAGCCTGACGAAACGCGGCCGCGAGGTAACGAAACTTCTGGCCGGTTTCGAGTTTCCCTTTCTCGATGAAATGACTCGACGCCTGAGTCGCTAGCGCTTTGAAATAGCTCGACCGAAACTCGGTCGCTACTTCGCCGCCGCTGGTCGCGACGTTCACTCGAAAGCCTTCGAGATAGGGCTCGCCGGCATCGCGAAGCCAGATCGGCTCGATTGACGAAACGCGGCCCGGCTCATTCGAAGCAAGAAGCCCGCGCCGCATTGCCTGGAACTTTGCCCACTCTTCGGCGGGCCCCCAATCAACCTTCACCGAGGCCTGCCCAAGCGGCGAGTCATCCTCGCGAAACAGCTCTATGACGTACTGATAACCATTAGCCGACATAATGTCGTCCTCGTCCTTGGTCCTTTGTCATTGGTCCTTGTTCCGAGTCCATAATCCCCTGTTCCTCCTGATAGCTCTTGGCGATCACGTACGGGAGACCAGGGACCAATGACCAATGACCAATGACTATTTTCCGGCGTCAATGTTCGGTTGAAGAACGACCTTGTCGCCGTTTTGGACCGCGTCGCCGACTCGCTCGGAAGCGTGAAGGTGACGCCCTTCGCGCTCAAGCCGAGCGTGATAGGTCAGGGGCCGCCCGCTGACGTCGTTCTGCGGCAGATTCATCTGCCCGAGCATTCCCTGTATCAACTCACCAACCGTTGCATCAGGCGGAACGTTGCTGACGTTGTGGAGCTTCTGCCCCGACACGTCGCTCACTTGCAACCCGATACCCAACTGTCCTTGTGTTTCCATAGTCCTTAACCTCCGTTCGTTAATCCGCTGCGAGCATCAACCTCGATGGTTCCGCTCGCTGAGAGATGTGACTTCCAATCGTCAGATATTCTTTGGCGATGTTTTCATCCTGGACGGCTCTTGCTTCCCGTCCGCAGAGCGAGCAGGCAACCGACAACGCCGAGAGCGCGTGTGCCAATTCGAACGCTCGCGGCAGATCGCTGAAGACCACTTCGAAGCGCGCCCCCACTTGCGTTTCATTTTCTTCAATAGCAGGCCGCGCCATTCGTACGAGCGCGCCCGCTCTGAGCAACAACACCGCAAGCGCGTGCCGGCTCGATTCCGCGAGGGATTCCCAGCGCGCAACCTCAGTTGATACCTGCGCGCCCACGCTTCGCTGCTCGACAAGCGCCTGGAAGAACCCGCCTTGCGCTTCGAGGTCCACTACAAACTTGCCTGTCGAGCGTTCAGTGAATTTCCAACCGGCGTCTTCACAGATTCGTCGAAGATGTTCCGGCTTCGCGGCTTCTTGATTATCGGAAGCCTGCTTCGACTTCACTCTTCCAATGGGCTTCTCATCGTGAAAACGCGCGAACGCGCTCTTCATACCCACGCACGCTTCTTGCACTCGTGTTGCCGAGTTGCTTACAACATCCGCTTCGAACTCGTCGTCATCTTCGGCGAGCGATATGTCGCAGCGGACGTGCACGGATCGGTAATCGGGCATCAGCACGAACTTGCTCAGACCAACGAGCGACGCGTTTAGCGTTAGTAGCCTCCACAGATCCGCGCGGTCTAGTCGATCGCTGACCGGCGCATCAATACTCAACCACCCGTCGAGAAGCGCAGCGGCCGCCGATACGGATTTGCCGTTGACGAGTTCCAGTTCCCAACGTCCGCGACCCGTCTGATTGATCGCAGCGCCGCAATTCTCAAGCGACATCGTGATTCGTTTTTCTTGTTTATCAGCTACGTACATAACTGCTCACACCACCTTTGCTGCTTTTTCGATTTGCAGATCGAGCGAGCGCCGCTTCAGCGGACGCCGGTCGATCGGAAATCTGTATTGATTCTCACGAGCCCACACGCAAGCTTCGGCGTTGAGCGCGTCGTCTTCGCGCATCGTCACCTTGTTGTAGGTGATGATCTCGAAGCACTGATACAGGATGTCGGCCAGCGGCGTGTTCGGCGCGAGCTTGCCGACGCAAATGAACGGCGCCTTGTCGCTGATGTTCGGATGAAACACCTCCCACGGACCCAACCACGTCAACACCTGAAACGGCTCGGCGCGCCGCAAGTAATCGGACGGAAACCAGATGCCGACTTCGAAGTGATCGGCTTCAACCGGTTCTCCGTTTGCGTCGCGTATGATCCCTTTGCAGCGGAACTGTGCGATGTAACGATTAGGCGGATCACCGCTCATCGGATACAACTCGAGCAAATCACTCGATTCAGCCAGCGCCATTCCCTCTTCGTATTGGCGTTTCAGAAAAGCTTCAAAGATCTTGTCCTGCATTCCGTGATCCTCTGCGTCTTCGCGGTTCTTAGCGTCTTTGCGCGAACCTATTTTCCGAATCGATAACCCACCCCGACGGTAATTGACCTCAGGTCCGCAGCGGGCTCCGGTCCCGCGCTAAGCAGCCGGTGATTCGTGAATCTGAAATCCAACACGAGTTCTCCAGCAATCACCTTCACACCTCCGCCGGCGTTCCAACTAAACCGGTTATGCGCTTCCTTGTCGTTGATGTTGTCGAGGTCCGCCGAAACGTACGCGCCTCCAACGCCACTCGTGACATAAGGCCGCACGCGCCCTTCGTTGATCGCGTTGCGGAACGGATAAACCAGCGCATCGCCTGAGTAGAACAGCGGTCTCTCCGCGTGATTAGGAAACGCGCCGCCAAATTCATTTTTTACGGAAACCGCGTTGTTCGTGGTAAGGAAGCCTGCTTCCAACCCGAGCAGCGAATTGTGAACGCCGGCTCTAACACCGAAGGCGCCACCGTGATTGAGTTTCGCGATCAGGTCCTCGCCACCGGTCGCGTTGATACCGCGAGTCAATTCTTTTCCGGCAATCATTGCGCCGAAGACCGTGCTTGCTTCAAATCTAGTACCGCCAAGGCGCGCGTCGTTCGTTTGGCCGTTCGATGCGATCACACCCACCGCTATCGTTGTTGCCAGCAAACTCGTTCGAGCGATGATCGTGGTCTTCATTTCATCTCCTCGGCGGTTAATCGTGCCGATGTCGACAACGCCCCGTTGTAATCACATCACAGCTTGCGGCGTGAGTAAGCACTGGCCTGTCTGATCATCTGACAGCGCCGCTCTCAAACTTCTCATTCACTTCGCTTGCGTTCTTAAAATGAACACCAATCACGTTGAATCACTTGTGATCTTCGGTGAATCCGATTCACGCGGTCGTTGTTCAACGTTGAGTTGCATCATCACTCCATCCTCAATGGCGAATGATGTGCCGCGGGAGAACATCTCGTGAGAAGGGCAAATTCGCTAAGAACGGACCCGATAATGGAATGTGTAGTTGAGTTCGCGGGTTGATTGGACGCGTTGGCAGCAACTCAACGCGCCGCGACAGAGGGTGCCCAAAGAGCTTGACGCCTGCGGAGTGGCATGAGAGGGGAAAACTCAGCTCCAAGCAATCTCAAAATACATACTCCACCAGCATTACGATCAGACTGGCCAGGAGATGAATTCGCGTTTCGGGCAATGCTCGCGACTGCATTCAGCACTCGCGGTTCAGGAATGAATCCCTGCCCACACCATCGGCATCGTGCGGTGATGTGTTCGGCCCATTCGGCTCTTCTTCCGAATGATAGAATTCGATTCCGCCAGCCGCTGCCGGGGAATCGCCACAAACGAACTAAAGTTACAAACAGCGGATCCGGCTCGAAGCTCTCCGCGCGGATAAACTGCAGGAAGTCTTGTAACTCATCTCGCGTTGTCTGAGTCGAAGCGGACATCTTGTTTCAGATTGGTGACGGCCTTACTCGGGGAACTTCTCGAGCGCGCGACGGTAGTCCTCTTGAAGCTCATACACTCCGCCGTAAATCGTTTTCGCGTTTTCATCCTTGCCCGATGTGATCACCGCGGCGTGAGTGAGCTTCGCTTCCAAAAAATCAAAGTCAGTCAGCGTCGCGTGAAGCTCATCCCATTTCTCACCATAAGTCTGCTGATAAGGAAGCTCGGATAGCTTGCGCACGTTCGGTGTCTTTTTCTGCGGCTCGAACAAATCCTGCTTTGCAAAGTAACTCGATAGATGCGCGTGCCTGAGAGGCCTGTCGTTACCTGACAAGTACTCCGCTTCTACGACCTCGCGAAGCTGCCGATGATAAAAACTCAACAGCGAAGCTCCGTCCGCGCTGCGCTCGGTCAGATAAGGTTCGAGGTCAAAGTACAATCGCGACCACACGATTACAGGCAAACGCTCTTCTGGCGGCGTGTGCTTCGCGCGAGCCTTGAAATCCGCGCGCACGTCTCCATCCAATGACAACACGTCGAGCATTTCGTCTTCGCTCAACCCATTCTTTGACGCCGCAAGATAACTCACACTCCGCGACACGACCATCTCGCCGTGATTGGTATCCGTTGACAAGCGGTGAAACAACTGGCGAATGATCCCCGGGATCGTCGACGCCAGCCCGGCATCAGTGGTGTAAGATTTCCAACGCCGCGCTTCTTCGAATGCCAGCTTCAAGTACAGCGGCATCCCCTGCTCCTTCTCGCTTCCGTCACGGTCTTCCCCAGCGGCCGCTGCCGAAAGCGCGAATTTGCCAAGCACCTCTTCTCTTTGCGCCGGTTGAAGATTCCTTCCCGCCTCCGAGAGCCACGCTTCCAACAGCGTATGCGCCTCCGCCTTTGGCATCGGTTCGAGCTTTACCAATCCTGAGGGAAGTTTTCTCTCGAGGGCTGCCTTGCATTCGTACGGAGGCGTGCCGGGTTCTCCGCTTGCGGTCGAAACGACCAGCCTCACGTGCTCGGGAAGCTCGCTCGGAAGCCAGATCAAGTTGCGTGCATGGTCCGCATCCGAGAGTTGATCGAGCGCGTCAAGAAACACAATCAGGGGCTTTTGCGCGGTCGCCGGCTTCATTCGCTCGCCGAGTTCCTTTACCAGTTCCCGATAGTCAGCCGGGACCGTCGACTCATCGCCTCCGTAGCCGCGAGTGATCTGACGACACAGACTCTCCAGCAATGCGCGGCCATCGGATGAGCCGGGAGTGGCGCCAATAAATCTGTAGACAATCTCACGATTCCCAATTTGCGATTCGCAATTCGCGATCGCCTTTGCCATCAGCGCGGATTTACCTGAGCCCGACTCGCCCCAGACCGCAAGCGGATGACGTTCCGCTCCGGAAAGATAACCGGCGATCGTGTCGAGGATCGTGCTTCTGCCAACGAATAAACGCGCGCGGTCTTCGGCGAACGCGCGATGGTCTGAGCTTTCCTTTTCGAGCAACTCGATTTTTTCGATTCGTTCGATCTCGGCTTCGATAACTGAAGCGAGCCGCCTCCACACATCCAGGCACAACGTTTTGGGCGCGCTTGGATCAGAGATCAACGCGCGACACGCTTCCACGCCGCCGGGCAAGCTGCCGATGTGATCAGACGAAGCCACGTCGCCGGTCCAATTCGCCTGATAGTGAACAATGTTTCCGGCCAATCGATCCTCGAGCAGCGTCTTCAAATCGCGGAGTTTCGCGTTTGCACCGGCGTCCAGAACACCAGTTGGCTCGATATCAATGAAGTCTCTCGCGCTCTCATCCGCAGGAAGGCCTTTGATCTCTCGAAAGAAACAGAACACGTGATCGCTCGCATCCGGGACTTTCAACGCACCCGCCGCGATCTCCTGCTCGGTGGCGGAGGCTTCGTATTTGCGACGCTCGTCTTCGGTCAAATCCAAGCCGCCGATTGCGCGAAGCAGAACCTGGCGGAGAGGCCGCTCGACTTCGCTCTCCCAAACATGAAAATCCGCGAAGCGATCATCCTGTCTGCGCGGCTGAAGACAATATGCGGGTTCCGCTTCTGAACGCTCGTTTCGCTTATGGCGAGCGTTGTCATCGCGCTTGTACCAGGTGTCGAGCAATTCACGATCACGTTGATCCGAAGTGTGTTGGTGAATATGGCCGAACTCGCGCTGAGGAATCTCAGCCGGCAGCGGACGCCAGCCGTAGCGGTCGCCAAGCAGCACGATGAAATTAGGCTTTGGCGAGGCTCGTTGCGATCGACCTACTTCATCGAGGCAAATCTTCATCGTCTGTTGGTCGAGCCCGGCCTCTTCGCGCACACCCCATCGCAGATCGATCGCCTGAAACCGGCAACCGTGTTGGGTGCATAGTTCGCGCAGGCGGGGAAACACGTACTTCTGAAGCGCGTTGCGCTCTTCCTTCAAGTCGCTGAAAGTTGAGCTGACAAAGATTCGAAATGTTCGTGTTGTTTGTGCCATAGAGTCTCCTCAAACACATTGAGAGTTGAAACTTGCCTTACGAAGTCTCTTCACTTGCCGTCAACTCATTCTCAATCCAATCAAAGATGCCAAACACGATACCAACGAGCCGCGTCAGCGCCAAGATAGAACACACCGTGAGTTGCTTTCGTGGTTTGTCATCTAGTCTCCTGACGCCAGGCGGCGGCAATCGGCCGCCACTCTGCGTTGATGGTGAACGCATTGAGCTTCAATGGCTGGTGACAAGTCGGGCACTGAAGCTCGCTATCAAGCGTCCGTTCTGGCAGTGACGACCACTTGCGGCAGACCGGACAACCCAGACCCAGCGATGATCGAGTGTTTGCGTTCGGCCCTGCCGAACCGCGCCACGCCGTGCAAATCAGGGGCTCTCGAGGCAGGTTCTCGAGGTAGAAAAGGTGAATCCCGTCGAATCCGGAACCTGCTGCGATTCTTTTGCCGTCTGGGCTCCATGAAATTCCGTTGAAGCTGCCCCGAAGCTCGCATGCGGCCTTTCTCGTTGCAACGTCCCAGACCTTTAGCTTGTCATCTTGGGCAATCGAACATAACCACTTCCCGTCCGGCGAGAAGGCACAGTCAGCTATGGAGTCCATATGCCCGATCAGCGCGTTCGGCCCGGTTTTAGCGTCCAGCTTTGGTATGATCCGCCGTGCAAAACGAAGAAGACTTTGTAGTGGCCGGCTCGAATCGAGCGCTGCTGCCGTATTCCAGATCTTTAGTTCTCCCTTGCCGATGGAATCGAAAACTGATTTTTGCGATGCTGTAACGATTTGGCGGCCGTCCGGTGAGAAGGCACACAAGGCTATCCCTTCACTGTGTCCAACGAGAATGGCTGACTGGCGTCCCGTCTTCGTATCCCAAATCCTGACTGCCCTGTCCGTGGATAAGATCCCCTTTGCTGTGGAAACGACGTGGCGGCCATCGGGCGAGAATGCGCAACTTGATACAGCATCGGTATGTCCTCTTAGAGTAAACAGCTCCTTGCCGATCGTATCCCAGAGCCTCAATGTGGTGTCCTTTCCCACAGAGCCCGATACAATTCGGCTGCCGTCGGGCGAAAACGCCGCGACGCTAATCGTAGTGCGATGACCCTCGAACACGGCGAGTTCTGTTCCTGTCTCCGAATCCCAAAGCTTCAGCGTATCGCCGGCGGCGGACAGAATCCGTTTCCCATCCGGAGAGAAGACACACAGTCTCACCCAGTCATCTTGCTCTCCGAGGTTGGCAAGTCCAAACCCGGTCTCGCAATCCCATAGTTTCAACGTCTTGTCGCGTGAGCCGGACACGATTCGCTTCCCGTTTGGCGAGAAGGCGCATGCAGTCACGTCACCTGAATGGCCTCGCAGCGTGAGCAGTTCTTCTCCGGTTCTACCAGCACAGAGGTTGAGAGTTCCATCCGGTGACGCTGATACTATTCGAGTTCCGTCGGGAGAGAAAGCGAATGCACCGACTCCTCGCCGAGGACGATCGAGTGATCCGGTGACTGTCTCGGCGTCCCAAACCGCCAGAGTATTATCCACAGACGCCGTTACAACCTGCTTTCCATCGGGTGAGAACCCGCAAACTCTTACCTGACTCGTATGTCCTGCAAGGGTAGCTATCTCGGAATGCGTTCGCGCGTCCCAGAGCTTAAGCGTGCCGTCCGCGCAAGCCGAGGCTATGCGATCACCATCAGGAGAGAAGGCGCAATGCGACACCCATCCTTGGTGCCCTTCAAGGGTGCCGAGCAGCGCTCCCGAGACGCCATCCCACACCCTGACGGTCTTGTCAGAAGAGCCCGAAACAATTCGGGCGGCATCGAGCGAGAAGGCGCAACTCCAAACGATACCCTCGTGCCCTTTCAGAGCGGCCAATCTCTTTCCGCTTATCAGATCCCAAAGCTTCAGCGTGCCATCTTTGGAAGCGGAGACTAACCGGGTTCCGTCGGGTGACAACGCGATATCGAGCACGCCGGCGCGATGACCCTTAAGTGTTTTTTGTTTTTTTCCGGTCAACCCATCCCACAACTTAAGCGTGGCATCTCCGGAGGCCGACACCACTCGCCGGCCATCGGGTGTGAAGGCGGAGGCCCATGGGTCGCTCTCGTGTCCCGTCAGAGTGGCGATTTCCCGTCGACCGCGTACATCCCAAAGCTTCAGTGTCTTGTCCTGGGCCGAGCTTACAATTCGACTGCCGTCGGGTGAAAACGAACAAGATCGAATCCAACCTGTGTGCCCTGCCAATGTGGCAAGTTCCACGCCCGTTGACGCGTCCCAGAGCTTCATCGTCCCATCGCGGCAACCGGACACGATCAACCGGCCATCCGCTGAAAACCCGCATCGGTTGACTTCTTGCCGGTGCCCCGCGAGCGTCGCCAACTCCATACCGGACGCTAGGTCCCATAGCCTCAATGTGTGGTCGTTTGAGGCAGAAACTATTCGAGTTCCATCCCGCGAAATAGCGAAGTCGTTCACCTCGCGAGTATGCCCGGTGAGTCTGATCATCTCAGCCGCGAGGTACTGAGACTTATTCACCCATCGCAGCCAGGGACGCTCTTCAGATCCGGCTTTGAGTCTTCGTTGTGCGGCTCGCGAGAATAGAGTCGAATCAGGCTGGTTGAACGCCTGCTGAAACAGCAGCGCCGGGCGCTCGCGAAGAATGTGACTCTCGCCGCGAATAAACCGCAGCCAGTCTTGCAGCTCCTCGCGCCTGGAATCTTGATTGACTCCGCTGTTCGACATTGCCAATCACGTCCTTAGACCAAAAGACTCACCTGTTATCGACAGTCGTGCTGGGTGCAAAAGCCGAGTGCTGACGAGGCTTGTTGATCCAGTAAAGAAAGGGCCGCATTTCGCGTCCCTCAGCCAAACTCTGCTGTGCGCGCATGCACGGAGACGAACCAGCCGGTTGATTGACTGCTTGTTGAAACAGCAACGATGGCCGCTCGCGCAGGATGTGGCTCTCGCCGCGAATGAACCGCAGCCAGTCTTGCAGCTGATCGCGCTTCCGTTCCTGATGACTCCGATCCTGTGACATAACAGTTACCGTCCCTGATCAGGCGCGTCTTTAAGAAACTGTTGTCGCAGACGAAGGAAATAGAGGTAGCCAACTGAGTCGCCAACGACAATAAAGCCTCGTTCTCCCCATGCAAAAGCAGTGACCGTCCCTCGTACCTTAAACCTGCCAGCTACATCGCCCGTTTCGATGTCGCGAACTTCGAGCATCGCTTTGGACTGCTTAGCTTCTAAGCCTCCCATCGCCGGAGATGACGAATCGAAGCCGTCGATATCGACGCCCCATTGTGGCTGTCTATCTACATAATCCTTCGGGTATATCTGGCTGCAAGTTTCAGCATCCCACAGCCGGGTCTCCGCCTCGTTATAATTGCGGCGCGCTCCACTCGAATAGGAAAAAAAGTATCGCCCCTCGGGCCCAGACATAATGTCCACGACGCGCCCGGCATGTTCAGGATTGGAGATATTTGGTATCTCATCGACGTTCCAAACTCTTAGTGAGCCGTCCTGTGAAGCCGAAAGCATTCGCCGGCCATCCGGCGAATAAGTGCATGCGGCTAGCGCCTCAAAGCCCCAGATTTCTTTCAGGTTTGTAACAAGAGTAGCAATCTCTTTGTTCTCATCCGGATCCCATATCTCAACAGTATCGTCCTGCCGCAAAAGAGCAACAGCGCGGCCGTCCGGCGACAGCGAACATTTGACAACCGCATTGCCACGGTAAAACGTCCTGAAGATCCGCTTTCTCGTGGCCGCCTCCCACACCGCTACGAAACCCTTGCTGCCTTCCGCGGTAACAATCCGCCGGCCATCCGCGGAATAGGAGCAACACCACGCGGACACCACGTGTCCCTTGATCTCCCCGAGTGATGCTCCGGTCCGAGCGTCCCAGAGCGTCAACTGCTTCTGCGGGTGTATGCCGCCGAGCAGGACCTGTGACCCATCAGGCGAGAACGCGCAGGCCAAGATCGCTCCGGGTGGCGCAAGGGTTAAGAGATCTTCGCCGCTTTGCGCATCCCATAGTTTAATCGGACCATATAACTTGTCTCCTGAGGCGCTGGCGATGAGCCGGCCATCCGGGGAGTAGGCGCAGGGCGCGTGTCCGGGCAGAGTGAGAACGGCCGCGCCAGTCAGCAAATCCCAAACATCCACGCTAGGCTCAGAAGCGATAACGAAACGCGTGCAGTCAGGGGAAAAAGCACAGGCGGCCCGTTGCTCTAAAGGTTCGTTCAGTCTCGGGATTCTGATCGATCGAAGCTCCTCGCCGGTTTCAGCGCTCCACGTCCTCACAGTGCCGTCGAGAGAGGCTGTCAGGATGAATTTGCCATCCGGCGAGAACACCGATGCGACCGCCGGCGCCGAGTGCCCGATCAGGCTTATCGCGCAAGGATCCGCCGCCTGAGGTTTGTTGAGCCATTGAATCCAGGGCCGATGCTCAACGCCGGTCTGCCATCGAATTCTTGCCCCGAGCGCGGGCAAGGTTGAGTCGGGCTGATTGGCTGCTTGCTGAAACAACAACTCCGGCCGCTCGCGTAGTAAATGACTTTCGCCGCGAATGAACCGCAGCCACTCTTGCAGTTCCCCTCGGATCGAAGGTTGGTGAACTGTGCTTGCGGGCATGATGCCTCCACAATTCAACCTGGCAAAACCGGCGCGCGATTCTTGTCCTGAGGGAGGCCGGTTCTAGAGGCGTAAAGAGATCAGATTCTAACGCTATTGAGGATGACTGCAAGTGGCTTTTGAGAAGGACCGAATCTCAGCGTGCGCTACGATATCTCGTAGTGCGATTCATCCTCGCCCTCTCCCAGGCTGAACACATCGCCTGACCTCAGCCCAAGACCGAGAAGCGAGCGGGAGAGTGTATCTGAAAAAACCGTTTCGGGGCCGAGTCGCTCGAGCAGGTCAAAGCCTGTTGTGATCATCCGTTGTCCGCAGTTTCCGCATCTCCTTTGCTTTTCGCTCAGCGTACATTCGAGCCGCAGCAACGCGCGTGTCTCTCCGCAACTCGGGCACGTCAGCCGCTTCGCGAACGGCTTGCCCTCCACCGAGAGAACGGCTGCGCCATTGCCGTGAGCGTTAAGCCTGGCGAAGACCTGCTGCAGCGTATTCTCGCCGGGAAGAAGTCCCAGCTTGCGTATCTGCCGCACCCGATGATCGAAGCGACAGTTCTTATTTCGCCGAATCGCGGTAACGTAGTGCTTGTGATGCAAAGCGTCGATCAGCACTTGTTTGCCGATTGCCACTTGATCCGTCTGGCCCGCCAAAAGCTTCTTACACTCGAGTGCCTGAAGCGACGCCGCCAACGCGCCAAGACTCGAAGGCGCATTTGTCGCGGCCACCGTAGAAACAAACCCGGCACACGGATAGCTTTGTTCGAGCGCCTCATAGTCACGATCATCCCACGCACATTCCAAACACGAATTGTCCGCGCCAGGAATATAAACGTTGATTCTCGCAAGCAATGCGCTCGGCTCAACTCCAGCGTCGATCAAGGGAACTCCGAGCCGCCACGCGAATTGATTTACTTGCTGCCGCGCTATTCGCGAGTCGAGACAGGCAAGAATCACATCACCTCGAAGCTTGCCCAGCGCAACTCGCTCGACGGCATCGTAAATTGCCTCAACCTGAACATCTGGATTGATGCGCCGCAGCCTCGTGGCCTGGACTCCCACCTTGCGCTTTCCAACATCACTCGGCGAGATATCCTGCGGCCAGAGGTTCTTCGCTTCGTAAACATCACGATCGATCAGCGTGACACGGCTGACATTCGGCATCCTCGCCAGATGCGGGACCAGATGCGAGCCGATGTTGCCGCCCGCGCCTACGACAACAATCTTCTTAGCGGCAGTGATAGAAGTTTGCTTCGCCACGTTAGTCCTCTTCCTCGGGCGTCCAGCGAAACCCTGAGCTCATATCAGTCGGTTGCGCGCACAATGCGCAGACCTCGGCGTAAATCCAGCAATTCAACTCATCGGTTTCGTGATGCCACACGCCGCACCCTGGACACTTGACCGCGCTCGTGCCCTTCTCAATCTCTTGTTTGCATCGCGGGCAAAATATCGTTTGTTCACCGCCGGGAAACTGCTCGATGCGGGCTAAGGTTTCCGTCGAAAAGTAGAATTCACGCGCGCTGGGCACGCGAATCTGATCACGATCAGAAACGACCCGAATCCCGGTTGCCATTGGGATTCCGTTGACGCTGACTCCGGCTGTCGCGTTTGCTATCAATACCCAGGAATTGGCTTGCCCGGAGTCAGTGCGAATCAACAAGACTTCTGAGAGCGCCTCGCCGTCACCGAGTCGACGAGCGATCGGCCGCGTTGATTCGGCGTTCAGCGAAAACGCATCGTGTTCGAGCGGAAGGACCGCCCAATTTTCAGTTTCATCTCTAACCCACAGGTGAGCCATCGCTTACTCCATCTCGATCACGGAACAATCTTTCTGCGCAACGCGAATCTGATCCCGCGGCGCCGGTTGGTTTGGATCAGGTAAGGATTCACTCCGCCGCGATCGAAGAGCTCACGCCGAAGGCGGTAAATGTTCTGAGTGATCGCGCGCTTGGTGACCGGCTTGTTGGATTGCCTGCTGAGATAATCCGCAACTTCACTGATTGTCTTCCATCCCACGAACGGGTCTTCGCACTGGCCGTTGTCTATCGATAACGCCGTGATCAAATCGGCCAGCGTCGGAGGGAGCGTAAAGCTCTTGCCCCCGTCAATTCTTACATCGGCCATGCCGTCGGGCCGCGTCTTGATCTCGAGCATCGCCGCTCCAGCGTCCGCCAGATAGCGCAGCGACTTATTGATCTTAGCCGGCGCATCCTGACCGGAACTCTCGGCCGCACCCCCGCCAAATTCGCCCGCGCTCTGCTGAAGCGCCTCTTCCATCAGTTTCAGAAGCTGAAACATTTCATACTCGATGAAAGTAGCATTCATTTCCGCGCGGCTGATCTTACTGACGAGGTTCTTGTAGCGCCGGGCAATCCCGCGCATCAGCACCAGCATCTCCGCGTGGCGCCGCGTTCGCGCTCCCCGAAGCTCCTCAACCGAGGCTCGCATCGTTGTGTTAGGCGGTTGCTGCATAAGGATCTTAAGCAGAGCGAACGATGTGCCAGCGGCGGCCGCGATAAATCGCGTAGTTTAGGGATAAACCGCGGCTGTGTGTTGATTATCTGAGTTGAGATTGAGATTCCGAAATTGAGATCGCGGGCGAGTAAGAATAATTTCAGCGCTCGGCTCGTTTCGGCCGAAGGCGGAATCGTGTTGCTCAATCACGCACCAAATTTCATGGTCGCGACTCACGCATTATTTCATTAACTCGAAATCCATCCACTGGGTCGCCACGCGGTATTTCTCTTTCGCGAGCTTGTCGGTGACGATGACTTGCAACACGTACTCACCAGGCTCAAGGTCTGTTCCCAGACGCAATCCGCCGGACGCGGGTATGTGACCCAGATCGGCCACCTGACCGACAGAGAGGGGCGCGGCTTTTCCCGTAAAGACCTGCCGGCCGTCTTTGAGCAACACCACTTGATATTCAAGCTGGAGTTGATTTGTTTTCGGCTCGGGCTGAGCGTTGTAAATCATGAACGCATAATCGAGTTCCATCCCGCGCCTGACGATTCGCATCGAGGGCCCTGCGAGCGGATCTGCATCCTCGACTGCGCCTTCCTTGTCGCTGCCCGGTTGAGTGGCCGCTTGCGCGGCGGCCTGCTGAGCCGTCTTGCGTTTCGCGGGATCGGCGCCTGAAATGACCAGGCCCGACAGCGTCAGCCGCTTCTTTCCGACGTCGGGCACTTCGATGAACTGATTCGCGGAACCAACACGCTCGGACTCCGAGTCACGCACGGCGACTCTCAATTGATAGGCGCCCGCCTTCTTGACCGGAACATTTACCGTGTACAGGAATCCGCGCTGCATCAACTCAGCGAAATGACGATCGTCGACCCTCAAGGTATATGTGCGGCCTTCTTGTTGGACGATGCGGCCGTTATCCGTGAACGTCACAGCCACCAGATCGATCACCGCTTCGTGCGAACCATCAGGTTTCACGGTGAAACTCAAATCCCGTGGATCGATGTGTAACAGAGAGCGGACGATGGAGCCTGCTTTCGGGTCGTGACCGAAAAGCGAGGTGAGCTTAAGATGCACATCGCCCGATGTAAACGGCGACATCAGCGCGCCGATGACTTGCTGCGCGGGCGTTCGCCGCGCGGGACGCGCAACTTCTTCCGGAATGCCATAGAATCCCTTGCGCGAGCGGACATTCAGGCCTGCGGTTTTGACCTTTACCGAGATCTTGTGAAACTTCCGCTGTCCGCGATCGAGCTTGAACGTCGAGTAGTCCGGTACATATCCGAGCAGGTAGTAACCTCGTTGATCGTCGAGCACTCGCTTGATGCCGCGTCCGAGATCGTTGCTGTTTCGAATACCGAATCCGCCAGTCTCTTGCGCCAGATACTGCAGGCCTTGCTGTGTGTCGAACATCTCCTGCCTTCGAGCATCGAGGGCTTGTTCGATCTGTTCCGAACTCTGCCCGCTTACATTGTCGGCGGCAGTCAATGTGAGTGTCTGCAGTCCACGAGCGTCGATAGTGTAGATCACAACCGAGGCGCGATTCGCAAGATCGGTAAGCCGCCGAAGCGAATCCAGAACACGCTGGCTGTCCTGATCGCGATTGTAAAGTCTGAACCCGTCAGAAAGGAGGACTACCGATTTGCGGCCCGGCAACTCTCGCAAGCCTCGCACGATGAAGTTAAGCGCGCCCAGTGTTCCAACCGAATATATTTCCGTCCGCAGCTCATCTACAGCATCTCGGGCGCCCTCGTCGCGATTCTGAGAAATACGTGAGCGGGCCTCGCCATTGCTGCGCGGGCCGGACGCGTCGCTGTCGATCGGCGCGAACGCGCCGACTCCCGAGCGCCCATTCATGTTCCAATGCACGCGCTCGATTGCCGCGTAAAGCTGGCGCTTGTCGGCCGTGAACTGCTGAAGCGCGCCCATCCCGGCGCCGGTGCGAATGATAGCAACCAGATCACCCGGTTGCATCTGCTGATCCACGAATTTCTTCAGCGCATCGCGAACGCTGGCTGTACTCTCGAAAGATAGTCCGAGATCATCGACTACCAACGCGATTGTGCGCCGGACTTGATCGGGACGAAGCCGCACCGGCGGCCCGGGCGGCAACGGTGGCTTCGATTTAGGATCCGGTTTGGCGGGTGCAACCGCTGGCACCGGCACGGACTCGGGTTGCGCGCCTACAAACGTGAAATTAGTTATGTGCTGCTTTCGTCCGTCTTCGTATATTTCGAAGTCCGAGGACTTCAGGTCAGTTACCGGCTTGCCTTGCTTGTCAGTGACGACGGCATCTACTTGAACGAGCGTCACCGATATGCGAACTACGTCTTCTTCCTTCGCCGGTTTGCTCTGGTCTTTGGGCGTATCCTTTTGAGGTGTGCTTTGATCAGCGGGCCTCGTCTGTTGGGCACCCGGTACTGGAGCACAAAAGAACCAACAGAATAGAGCGAGTATCACGGAGCTTCTGTGTTTCATTAGCGCCCCCGTTTAGTGGATTAGTTGGACGCGCGAATGATAGCACATGTTAACTCAGATGTTTGCAATTAAGTTTAGAACAAACTCCGTGTCGCTCAAGTCTTCGAGCACGGCATCCGGCGAATGCATTTTCAACTGCTCAGCCGTGTGTGTGCCCGAAGCGACCGCAAGCACGCGCGCGCCAAAGTGCTGCGCGCACGAGATGTCGCGAGGCGTATCGCCTACGATGATGAATTGCGCCGGCGAAAGCATGTAGCCCAGATGAGAGTTGATTCGCTCGGCCGCGATTGCGGGCAGGTGATCGCGTTCTTCATCGTCGCTCCCGAAGGCTCCACGATTCTTGAAGTAGTGCCAAATCCCTGCCACTCGCAGCTTGGCTTCCGCAAGTTTCTCAACGTTACCGGTCAGCAAGCTCGGTACAAATCTTGAGTCTGCGCAAAGCGCATCCAGCAACTCACGCACTCCCGGACAAAGTCGAAACACATCGCCGGTCGCAGCGAGCTGATTGAGTATTCCGACCGTCGTTTCCTCAATCATCGGAAGCCGCTCGCGTATGCCGGCTGGGGTCACGCCCTCGCACTCGAGGGCTTCGCGATAGATTGCAAGATCGGTCTTGCCGGAGAAATCGACTTCGTTGATTCGGCCACAGGTGCCGAAAATGTCGAGCAGCATCGAGTGAATAAGCGTTCGATACTCGCGGCGTCGAACTGTCGTGATCAATGTACCGTCGATGTCAAACAAGACGACGCGCAAATTAGTCAGTAATCCGTCGTCCGTAGTCCGTAGCTCGTCTGCATTTGACCGGTTGTCGGCGTCGCGTGCTATGGACGGATGTTCCCCGTTCCCCGGCAACGGACTACGGACTACGGACCACGGACTCTTATTAGACATTGAATCTGAAATGAACGACGTCGCCGTCCTGGACGACGTATTCTTTGCCTTCCAATTTGAGTTTGCCCTGCTCGCGGCAACGCGCTTCGCTGCCGAGCGCAACCAGATCCTCGAAGCGAGTGACTTCGGCTCTTATGAATCCGCGTTCGATGTCCGAGTGAATGACGCCGGCGGCCTTGTGCGCCGTCGTGCCGCGCTTGATCGACCACGCGCGGCATTCGTCCTCGCCCGCCGTCAGAAAACTTATCAAGTCGAGCAGCGAATACGCCGCGCGAATGAATCGATCCCGCGCCGGCTCGGATAGTCCGAGATCCTGAAGAAACTCGCGCTGCTCATCAGCCGCAAGCTGCGCGATGTCCATTTCAACTTTGCCCGACATCGCGATCGCGCTGAGCTTTTTCATTGTCGCCAGGTCGCGAACCTCATCGCTAACGCCGGCGGCCGCGTCGTCTTCCGATTGATTGATGAGCAACAGCAGCGGCTTGAGGCTGAGAAAGCGAAACCCCGCAATCAGCGCCAGATCCTCGTGAGTCAATTCCAAATCGCGAAGCGGGTGCTCGCTTTCCAATTCGGACTTGAGCCGGAGCATCAGGTCATTCTCGCGCGCCGAGTCCTTTTCCTTTTTCAAACGGGTAATTCTATTCTCGATTTGAACAAGATCTGTAAGGATCAACTCATCATCGAACGCCCGGATGTCGCGCGGGAGTTCGGCGGCTTGCAACAGCATCGGATTATCGAACGCGCGCACTACGTGAACGAGCGCATCAACTTCACGCATATGCTGAACGAGTTTTGGATCAAGCCCCGAATGAGCGCGATCCGCGTCTTCAGATTGAGGTCCGGCCACATCGACGAAACTGATTTCGGCGTAAGTTTTCTTTTTCGGATTGAACAGCTCGCCAAGCCGGTCAACGCGATCATCGGGCACTTTGATGACACCGATGTTCGCTTTCTCACGCGCGCCGTACCCGCCGACTTCGGCGGCCAGCCCCGTGAGGGTATTGAAGATGGTCGTCTTTCCCGACGCAGCGAATCCAACCAATCCAACCTTCATTGTTCGTTATCCTCGATCCTCTATCCTCGATCTTCGATCCTCAAGTCACTCCCCGTCATTTGCGCAGGTTTTTCCAGTCCGAGTATCCCCAGCATCGTCGGCGCAATGTCTCTCAACGAACCGCCCTCGCGCAACTCGCACTGCTGATCGCCGATCAGAATAACCGGGACCGGGTTCGTCGTGTGCGCGGTGAAAATTTGGCCCGTCACCGGATCGATCATTTGCTCGGCGTTTCCATGATCCGCGGTGATGATGACCGTTCCGTTCTTTGCTTGGGTTGCCGTAACGACTCGGCCGAGACACTCGTCAATCACTTCGATTGCCTTAATCGTCGCCTCGAGATTTCCGGTGTGCCCCACCATATCCGCGTTCGCGTAGTTCATTATCACCACGTCGAAGCGGCCGCTCCCAATTTGTCTTGTCACCTCATCCGTTAATTCGTTCGCGCTCATCTCGGGTTGCAAATCGTAGGTCGCAACCTTCGGCGAAGGAATCAGTATTCGCTCTTCACCAGCGAACACGGGCTCCACTCCGCCGTTGAAAAAGAAGGTTACGTGCGCATACTTTTCAGTTTCAGCTATTCGCAAATTTCTGAGCCCGGCTTCGGCGAGTACGTCAGCGAGTATCCGGTCGTGATGCTCGGGACCAAACGCAACAGGCAACGGGAACTGCCGGTCATAGTGCGTCATGCAAGTGAAACGAATCTCGGGCTTGGGACCTCGATCAAAGAAAGTGAAATCATCCTCGGTGAACGCGCGAGTGATCTGGCGCGCGCGGTCTGCTCGAAAGTTAAAGAAAATTACGCTGTCGCCCTCCTCAATGGTCGCTGTCGCTTCGCCGTGATCGTCGACAATTGAGATCGGCTTAACGAACTCGTCGGTGACGCCCTCCTCGTAGGATTCGCGAATTGCCGCAACCGGATTGCGCGCCGCGCGTCCGTCGCCGTAGCGCATCAATCGGTACGCCTGCTCGGTTCGATCCCAGCGCTTATCGCGGTCCATCGCATAGTAGCGCCCGACTACGGAAGCTATGCGGCCAACGCCATACTCATTCATCCTGTCGACCAGCTCAGCAACGTATCCTGCTCCCGAATCAGGCGCGGTGTCGCGGCCGTCCAGAAACGCATGCACGAAAACTCTCGACGCGTTGCACGACTTCGCCATGCGCAGCAACGCGTACAGGTGATCCTGTGACGAATGAACCCCGCCGTGAGACACGAGCCCCATCAAGTGCAGAGCAGACTTGCGCGTGTTCGCGTGCTCGATCGCCTGTACAAGCGCGGGATTATTGAAAAACTCACCCGTGTCGATCGCGTGATCGATACGGGAAGTGTCCATTCGAACGACGCGGCCAGCGCCGATGTTCAGGTGGCCCACTTCGCTGTTTCCCATCTGCCCTGCAGCGAGACCAACATACTTTCCGGACGCTTCGATCAGAGTGTTTGGATAATTCGCGTTCCAGTTGTCAAAGTTTGGGGTACGGCCCAGTGCTATCGCGTTTCCCTGCGATTGCGGCGAATAACCGAACCCATCCAGAACAATCAGCACAAGCGGCGTGTGTCGCGGGTTGCTCAACTTTGGTCTCCTCAGCGAAGCAACAGATTACAGGCCGGATTACGCGTTCGACAACCGGCCGCCATCGTAATTCCAGTTCAGGCTGGTAAATAAGCAACGACATTCTTTTGACATGGCGCAATTCCGATCGCTATCATCAAATTGGCTCCCTCAAATGTTAATGATCCTATCCAACACTCGTTTGAGTGATGTGAAGCAAGTTGATGTTAAGCAAAGCGGTTTGAATCACGAAGAAAAGGCGCAGACGAAAGCAAGCAATCGTCTGAGTAAGGCATCTAATTTTTTGAACTTCGACGGCGCAAGGGCGTAATACGAAAGCGGTTGCGACTTTTGGATAATATTCTCGGAGGACAATCCCTTCCATGCAATTAAAGGCATTTCGCAAGAAAAAAACCATCATAATCGGGGCGGTGGTGCTCGGCCTGATAACCATTGTTATCCTGTCAAAGGCTGTGCAGAAAAAAGAAGGTGAGCCGGTTCAGGTTGGCAAGGTTGAACGCCGCGCACGGCTGGAATCAAAAGTCACCGCCTCTGGTGAAATTCGGCCCGTAAAGTTCTATAACCTGACGGCGGAAGTACCGGGACGAGTTGAACAGATCTTCGTCAGTGAAGGCGACGTGGTCAAGAAGGGGCAGGAGCTCGTTCGAGTGGATCCGACTCAGTCGACCTTTGCCGTATCCGCTGGTGAAGCGTCGGTGCGAGTATCGCAGTCAGACGTTGCAAACCAGCAAGTGGCCCTACAGCAAGCAGAGAACAACGTCAATCAGGCTCGTGCAAATCTCGCCGGCGCCGAGTCGGACCTCGAACGAACGAAGGCGGACCTGTTGTTTGCCGAAAGCGAATACAATCGATATCAGCAGCTCGTCGAGAACGGTGTCGCAACGAAATCGCAATTCGATTCCGCAAAATCACGGTACGACCAGGCGAAAGCCGTCGTTGCCTCACAACAGTCTCGAATCAAGCAACTCAACGTGCTTGTAAAGGACGCTGAGCTAGGTGTTGAACGATCGCGCGCCGCTCTTCAGTCTTCGAACGAGCGAGTCAAGCAGGGACAGGCCGATCTTTCGCGGCAGGCAGATCAGCTCAAGAAGACAACAAGGTTCTCGCCAATTGATGGTGTAGTTTCAAGTCTTCCCGTGCGGGTCGGTGAATACGCCCTAGCGAGCTTCTCGACTACGCCGCTGATGACGGTCGCTGATATGTCGCAGATCAATGCGGAGATCAAAGTCGACGAAACCGACATAGCAGACGTGCAGGTAGGGCAGAAGGCAAAGGTCAAGGTTGATGCGCTGGGTGAGGTCGAAATCGAAGGAGAGGTTATTGAGAAGGGTGCTTCGGCGATAACTCGATCTGGTCAGACCATCGCGCAGTCGGCGAATACTCAGGAAGCCAAAGACTTCCTGGTAAAGATCAAGCTGAACCCCGTACAGCAGGTTCGAGACAAACTGAGGCCGGGTATGTCTTCGACGGCCGTGATTACGACCGCTACAATGGATCAGGTGATGACGGTGCCGCTCCAGGCGATCGTACCGCGCGAAGCGAAGGATCAGCCTGCGGAGCAGCCCGCCGCCGGCGGAGCTCCGAAGAAGAAAGAAGTGGAAGGCGTATTCCTCTTCAGCAAGGATGGCCGCGGGCATTTCACACCGATTACGACGGGTATCAAAGGCGATCAGGAAATCGAAGTCAAGAGCGGTCTTAACGACGGGGATGAAATAATCATCGGACCATACAAGACCCTCCGCACTCTCAAGGACGGCGATCAGGTTAAGCGGGAGGCGGCGCCCCCCAAAGTTGAGACGAAGAGTTAGCAAGACGGATGGGTGACCATTCGGAAACAAATCGGGAAAAAGATATGATGATCGAAGAAGCTGTGCTCGACAAGGAATTGGCCTATCTGGGCGTTGTTCCGGACGGTGACTCAGTCATTCGCACCGAGGATCTGTGGAAGACGTACCAAATGGGCGCCGAGGAAGTACACGCGTTGCGCGGCGTTTCATTCGATGTCCAGCGCGGAGAATACCTCGCGATCATGGGACCGTCGGGTTCGGGCAAATCGACCCTGATGAACCTGATCGGCTGTCTGGACACGCCCTCATCCGGACAATACATGCTCAACGGCAAACTTGTTTCGGAGATGGACGACGACGAGCTTGCCTACATCAGAAATAAAGAGATCGGTTTTGTTTTCCAGACATTCAACCTGCTGCCGCGCGCGACCGCCCTTCACAATGTCGAACTTCCTTTGATTTATAACGGGACTCCGCGAGGCCAGCGCATCGAGATGGCCAAGCTCGCGCTCCAACGTGTCGATCTTGCGGACCGAATGACGCATAAGCCTAATGAGCTGTCGGGCGGTCAGCGACAACGTGTGGCGATCGCGAGAGCGCTTGTCAATAACCCGTCGATCATCCTGGCTGATGAACCGACCGGAAATCTGGACTCGCAGACTTCGCATGAAATAATGCGCTTCTTCGATGAGCTTCACGACCAGGGCAATACGATTATCCTTGTTACCCACGAACACGACATTGCCGAGCACGCGCATCGAGTGCTTCACATCCTGGACGGACGAATCAACCTCGACGAGCGCAGGTAAACAGCAAGAACAACCCTTCCTTACTTCGTCGGCGAGTAAGACCTTGAACTGGTCGCTCGCCGATTGAATTTTCAGCCTCCATCGTTAGGTGACTTCCATCCTGCTTGCTATAATGCCGCGTGATCTGACGAGCACTTGGGCCATGAACAAGTTTATCGAAGCTGCCAAGATTGCCCTTTCTTCAATAATGGCCCACAAGCTGCGGTCGTTTCTAACGCTGCTTGGCGTCATCATCGGCGTCACCGTAGTCACAGCGGTCGCAACCGTCATCGAAGGCGCGAACGTTTACATTAAAGAGAAAATCGCTACGCTGGGATCGGGCGTCTTTACGGTCCAGAAGGCAAGCCTTGGCAGCTTTGGCGACTTCCAGAAATTCATTGAAGCCTTTCGCAAGAACCCCGACCTCACGCTCGACGATCTTGCCGCGCTGCGCGAGAACGCTACGCTGGCCGATGAAATCGGAGCGCAGGACGGCGGCTCGAAGACCATCAAGTACGCCAACATAAGCCTCGACGGAGTCGGCGTTCAGGGCGTCACTCCAAACACATTTGTGCTGTCCAACGTCGAGATTGAGCGAGGCCGGTTTATCAGCGACTTCGACGACGAAGGCCGCAAGAACGTGTGCTTTATCGGCTCCGACGTAGCCGAAGGGTTGTTCTCCCAGATCGAGCCGCTGGGAAAAGAAATCAAGATCGGCGCCGACACGTACACGGTGATCGGCGTGGCGAAGAAGCTCGGCTCGGTGCTTGGACAATCTCAGGACAACTTTGTCGAGCTGCCACTATCGACGTTCTTTAAGGCCTTCGGAAAACGAAGCTCACCGACCTTCTTGTTGAAGATCCGCGCTCGCGAAGGTGTGCCAGTCGAAAAGGTCCAGGACGAGGTGAGATTGATAATGCGCGGGCGTCACAAGCTCGACTACAATCAACCCGACGACTTCTCAATCTCAACCGATGAAGCAACGCAGCAATTGTTCGGCGCGATAACCGGGACCGTCGCGGTGGTCGCATTCCCCGTCGTCGGCATATCGCTTGTGATCGGCGGGATCGTGATAATGAACATCATGCTGGCGACGGTGACCGAGCGAACACGAGAGATCGGCATTCGCAAGAGTCTCGGTGCAACTCGCCGGGATATACTGATTCAATTTCTCGTTGAGTCCGCAATGTTGTCCGGATTGGGCGGGGTCATGGGACTCCTATTGGCGGTTGTGATTATGACGATTATTGGCCGGTTCGCGCCCGTGCCGGTGGCGATTCCATTGTGGGCGCCGGTCATCGCCATAAGCGCCTCAACCCTCGTCGGAGTTTTCTTCGGGATGTATCCGGCAAATCGCGCGGCGCGACTCGACCCGATTACGGCGCTGCGAGCTGATTAGACATTTCGACACGAACACCGTTTATGCACATTCAGGAAATAGGCGAAAACATCTTGATGGCGTTTGACACTTTGCGAACGCACAAAGTGCGATCCGCGCTTACAATGCTGGGGGTCATCGGCGGGACGATGACCGTCATCGCTATCTCATCGTTTCTCACTGGCCTGAAGGAGTCTGTTCTCGAACAGACAAAGAAGTTCGGCCCGGATCTGGTTTACGTCACCAAGTACGACCAGATCGGGATGCGCTTTAGCCGGCCCTCACAATCCGAACGCATGCGGAAACCAATCACTCTCGAGGACGCGCACGCAATTGCTGAGTTGCCTTCTGTGCTCGGCGTTAGCCCTAATGTCTTCGTGGGCTCGATGTCTCCGATGGCCACGCCGATTGCGGTCAAGTATAGCGGCGTCGCGGCGAACGGCCCCATCGTGTTTGGCGTGTCATCAAGCTACGATCAGCTTCGCGACGTCTACTTGAGCGAAGGACGTTTCTTCAACGAGACTGAAGAAGCTCATCACGCACAAGTGACGGTGATCGGCGCCGCGATCGCTCAAACGTTGTTTCCCGGATTGGACCCGGCCGAACATGAAATCGAAATAGAGGGAAAAGTCTATCGCGTCATCGGGGTGATGGAGAAAGCGCCGGCGTTGTTCGGCGGCGACGCGTTTGAAGATCGCCAACTTCTGGTGCCGTTCGAAACAATCAAACGCGATCACCCCGAGATCCAGGACATCAGCGTTATGGTGAGAGCAAAGCCGGCTTTGTTCGGCAGAATGACCGATCAAATCACAGAGTTGATGCGGCGCCGTCGTGGAGTGCCGCCCAACAAGCCAAACGACTTTGGCGTCAGCACACCTGGCAGTATGTTCGAAGCTCTCAGCCAGGTCGCCTCCGTTGCAACGATGATCGTCTTTCCGCTTTCGGCCGCCGGGTTGCTGGTCGGGGGAATAGGCGTGATGAATATTATGCTCGTCTCAGTGACCGAACGCACAAAAGAGATCGGGGTCCGCCGCGCAATCGGAGCACGAAAGAGCGATATCATCTGGCAATTCCTCACCGAGGCAGTGACCCTCACCGGCGTTGGAGGGGTAATCGGAATCTTCGTCGGATGGATGATAAGCCTGGCGCTGAAGCAATTGGCGCCCGCTCTCCCGTCGGTCATTCCCTTGTGGGCCGTCGTGCTGGGCTTTGTTGTCTCGTGTTCGGTGGGTTTGATCTTCGGTATGTGGCCGGCGGTTAAGGCCGCGCGTCTCGATCCAATCGAGGCGCTGAGGTACGAGTAGCTACCGGTTCATACCCAACTGCCCCGGTAGAGATGGGGCATATTGGCACGATCACGTCTAGTTTATGATGATATCGTAGCCGAGTTGCTTGCCGGCGGGCTGCTTATGCCCGGACCAATGAACCTCATCCGAGTCTTCAAGCAACATCAGCATACTGCACTCGAGATCCGTGTAGGAAGATATATATAGCGCGGGTCTTATACCGGTTGAGGCGCGCTGAAACAGCATCTCCTCTACGAGGTCGACCATATTGACACCGGTCCCTGTCTGCTTTCTTCCCATCATCGACTCTCCTGTTTCCATAAGGCACAGGAGAGCAATCGACGTGCCGCGTGCTGGACGATTAGGCCAACAACTTCTGTATTGACGGCCCGAAAGGAAAACCGCAAGCCAGGAAAGGCGTTCCGGCTCGCCTGAATTAATGATTACAGACTCAGTTTTCATTGACACAGGAGAGAGATTCCCTGCAAAAGAGTGCACTTGGTATGGAAAACTTTCGCACCTCAACTTCCGTGCGTGAAGTCCTCAAATGCGTGAACTCGCCCTTCCGCTACCCGCCAAACACCGCTACCCATCCGACCTTAATCAATACAAAGACGGCCCAGAAGCCGAACACTACCGTAGCTGTTTTCCCATTCGTTATCTTTCGAGATCCAGCGACTGTCGTAAAGCCAATGGTAAGCAGGATCAAAATCCAAATCGTGAAGATATCGATTGACCCGGCAAATGATTTGATAACCGCCGAAGTCTCAGTAGGTAGGAATGCCGCAAGGTTCGTAGGGACTATGCCCGCCGCCTGTGTCGGATCAATACTCCGCAGGCTATCCTCGTCACGGACCATGAGCGACGCCATGGTAACGAGGGTTGCCACGATGCTTGTTGCAGCGAAAGACCACGCTATTACTGACAGGATCTTCTTGAACGTCGTCTTTGCCTGAATCATCATCAGTCCGAGTGCAAATATGCCAGCGAGTATCAGATAGAAAATTGGGGTAACGACGGCTACCACCACCGGAGCAAACTTCGCGAACGTCGTCGCCACCTTTACCTGCGTGTTCATCTGGTCGTCGGTGATTTGCTGGTTCCTTTTTTCCGCCTGCTTTTTGAACTGGGTTCGAAATGTTTGGTCCCAATCTGGATGCACGCGCCACTGAAAGAACAGCGTCGAAGCGATCGCTGTAACAATCGCGATGATCATCGGAGCAAGCCACGTGGGCTTCCGATTAACATCTGTAAAAGTTTCGCCGGGCGACAGCAACGCGCCGGTTAGTCTTGAAAACGGGCCAAGCCGCGCCGGCTCCTCTGGTGGAGCCAGTTCGTGTGACTGCGGCGCTGCGTATAACGGCGCAGGTTCATTCGTTTGGTTTTCGGGTGCGCTCATAGTTTGTCGTCTCCTGAGGGGTGAGAATCCCAAAGCTGCAATCGATCTTTGCAACGAACCTTAAGAAATTCCCCGTGAGCCTACTATCTTTTCTATTCCGGCGCAACCACCATACAAGCCACAAAATGATCGGGACTCACTTCGACTAGCTTAGGCTCGAGGTCAGCGCATCGCGGCTCTGCAAGCGGGCAACGAGTTCGAAAGCGGCAACCAGACGGCGGCTCAAGCGCAGTCGCAGTGTCTCCGGTCAACGGCAGACGTTCTCTTCGGCGAGTGGGATCGGGAATCGGTATCGCCGAAAGCAGCGCGCGCGTGTAAGGGTGAAGCGGATTGTGAAATATCTCGCGGCTCGACCCTACTTCGACGAGCTTGCCGAGATACATGATGCCGACCCGAGTCGATATGTGCTCGACTACAGACAGTCCATGCGAAACGAAAAGATAGGTTAACCCGAGTTGAGCTTGCAGATCCTGAAGCAGATTGACGATCTGTGCCTGCACGGACACGTCGAGCGCCGAAACAGGCTCGTCGCATACTATGAACTTCGGGTTGAGAGCCAGAGCTCGCGCGATTCCGATTCGCTGGCGCTGGCCGCCCGAGAATTCATGCGGATATCGGCCAGCGTGTTCCGGTTCAAGGCCGACCAATCGCAACAACTCCTGAGCGCGACTCTTTCGCTGTTCGCGATTTCCAATCTTGTGAATGATCAGCGGCTCTTCAATGATCTGTCCGACCTTCATCCGAGGGTTTAATGACGAATACGGATCCTGAAAGATGATCTGCATGTCGCGCCGCAAACGCCGCAACTCATCGACTCCCAGTGAGAGCAAGTCCTGCCCCTCGAATCTCACCTCACCCGAGGTCGGCTCGATCAATCGCAGAATCGAGCGCCCGGTTGTCGACTTGCCGCAGCCCGACTCACCGACCAACCCGAAAGTCTCTCCGCGTCGAATTGAGAAGCTGACATCATCGACGGCCCGCACTGCTTCGCGGCCCGCGCCAAACACACTCGCGCCGACTGGAAAGTATTTTTTGAGGTTTCGCACCTCAACGAGATAGTCATTCGGCTCGGTCAAGCGTCGCTTCCCTTCCCGCTTCGCGCGCGTTCGGGATGTGTTTTCGCCGACTCATCACCGACGCTCGCGAATCGAATGCATCGCGCGCTGTGATCATCTCCCGCGGCAAGCAGTTCAATGTCACCCGATATGCACCCTTCGATTACGTACGCGCAGCGCGGCGCGAACTTGCAACCCCGCGGCAAATGCAAAAGATTCGGCACCACACCTTCGATCGTCTGAAGCCTGCGCCGCTTTGAAGCATCGGCCGGTCGCGGCACGGATCGCAACAATCCCTCGGTATACGGATGTCGAGGGTTGTTGAACAAATCAGTGACCGAGGCTTCCTCGACGATCCGGCCCGCATACATCACGGCAACGCGATCCGCGGCCTCGGCGACCACTCCAAGGTCGTGCGTGATCAGCAGCATCGCCAGATTGAAGTCATCTCTCAAACCTCTCAACAACTCGAGAATCTCGGCCTGAATCGTCACATCGAGCGCAGTGGTCGGCTCGTCGGCAATCAGCAACTTCGGATTGCAGGAAAGCGCCATCGCTATCATCACTCGCTGCCGCATTCCGCCTGAGAGTTGATGAGGATAATCCTTCGCGCGCCGCTCGGCGTCCGGAATCCTGACGCGTTTCATCATCTCGACAGCTTTGCGCCAGGCCTGTTTTCTCGGCGCCCGCTCGTGCAGCTCGATTGCTTCCGCGATCTGATCACCGACGGTGTAAACGGGATTAAGCGAAGTCATCGGATCCTGAAAGATCATCGCGATCTCGCGCCCTCGCAGGCGACGCACTTGTTCCTCATCGAGTTTCATTAGGTCGTGGCCGTCGAACACTATCTCGCCCTGAATGATCCTTCCGGGCGGCGGAACCAATCGCATTATCGAAAGACTCGTGATGGATTTGCCACTACCGGATTCGCCGACAAGCGCGAGCGTCGAACCGGATTCGATCTTGAAGCTGACATCGTCCGCGGCTTTTATTAAGCCGGAGCGTGTAAAAAAGTGTGTAGAGAGATTTTTGACTTCGAGGATAGTCGTATCGCTCATCTTTACCGGAGGCCTCACTCGAAGCTCGCACCCGTGTATTCGCCAAAGACATTGCGCAGCCGATCAGAGATTTCACCCAGCGTCACATAAGCCTCAACCGCGCTGATGATCCGAGGCATCAGGTTCTCGTCAGTTCGAGCCGCATGTTCGATCCGGTCCAGAGCCTCAACCACTGACGCTTCATTTCGCCGGTCGCGAATCTGTTTCAGTCGCTCGATTTGTTGCCGCTCTAGTTCCGGATCGAGGCGAAGCAGCGGCACCGTCGTTTTCTCGTCGACGGTAAATCTATTAACGCCTACGACCGTTTCCTCGCCAGATTCAACCGCGCGTTGATACTCGTAAGCAGCGTGCTCGATCTCTCGTTGAACATATCCCTTCTCTATCGCGCGCAGCATCCCACCAATGTCGTCGATCTTTTGGATGTACTCCGATGCGAGTCGTTCAATTTCATTCGTCAGATGCTCGATCGCATAAGAGCCGCCGAGCGGGTCGGCCGTCTCTGAGATTCCAGATTCATAGCCAATCACTTGCTGAGTGCGTAGCGCAATTCGCGCGGCGTTCTCAGTTGGAAGCCCGAGCGCTTCATCCATCGAGTTCGTGTGAAGCGACTGCGCTCCACCAAGCACAGCGGCAAGCGCTTGAATAGTTGTGCGTACGATGTTTACTTCGGGTTGCTGGGCAGTAAGCGAAGAGCCGGCCGTTTGAGCGTGAAAGCGCAGCATCTGAGATCGAGGATCGCGCGCGTTGAACCGCTCGCGCATGATCCGCGCCCACAGCCTGCGTGCCGCGCGAAACTTCGCGACCTCTTCCAAAAACTGATTGTGCGAATTGAAGAAGAAAGCGATGCGCGGCGCGAATTCATCTACGTCGAGCCCGGCGTCGATCGCCGCCTGAACATACGCGATCGCATCGGCAAACGTAAACGCGACTTCCTGCGCGGCTGTCGAGCCGGCTTCGCGAATGTGATAGCCCGAAATCGAGATCGTGTTCCAGCGGGGAACTTCGCGGGCGCAGTACGCAAAAACGTCGGTCACAATCCGAAGGCTATGGGCCGGCGGATAAATGTACGTGCCTCGCGCGATGTATTCCTTGAGGATGTCGTTTTGAATAGTGCCGGTGATTCTGCTGGGCGAAACCCCCTGCTTCTTTGCAACCGCGATGTACATTGCAAGCAGGATCGCGGCTGTCGAGTTGATGGTCATCGACGTCGATACTTTGTCGAGCGGAATCTGTTCAAACAGCGTTTCCATGTCCTCGATCGTATCGATCGCGACGCCTACTTTCCCGACTTCGCCGCGCGCCATCAAATGATCCGAGTCGTAACCCATCTGCGTCGGCAGATCAAACGCAACCGAAAGCCCGGTCTGACCCTGCTCGAGCAAATATCGATACCGCGCATTTGATTCGGCTGCGGACGCGTAACCGGCGTACTGACGCATCGTCCACAGCTTGCCTCGATACATCGACGCGTACGGACCACGTGTGTACGGAAACTCACCGGGATCATTCAACTGACGGTCGTAGTCTTCAGCGCCGTCCGGGGGCCGAAAGACGGTTTTCAACTCAATTCCGGAGCTTGTCGCCACCTTTTTTTCTGTGGGTGCTTTAGTGGTCATTTGAAGCCGTCGCGCTGTGTGTTCAGATTAGCAAACGCCGGGTTGCTTGCCAAACTTTTGCATCAGCGCCGTGCCCAAGGACGCGATGAAAACCATAAGACCTCCCGCGAAGACGAACGAATGAGCATCGGACCATCCAGCCGCCCCGAGGCCAATCACGCGCGGACTCGTGAGATTGAAGAGCACGAACGCCGTCACCAGCGTAGCCGCAATCAAACGGCGCCGCGTACGCGGCGAACTCAAGATCGCACCGCTCAGTTGAACCAGCGGCAGGATAAGCATGATGAAGTGCGCCTTCCAGCTAAGAGGCGAAAGAATCACTGCGCAGCAGAAGAACGGCGCCACCGCCAACATTTCATCTCGCGCACGAGTCGCTCCCCACACTGCTGCAGCCAACACGATTATCGAAAGCAACACGGTCGATCCACTGAACACCATGCGTGAATCGCTATCGTCTCGAGTCCCATCTGTGATGGTAGCGGTTAGTCTCGCAAGCGCACCTCGCAGAGACTGGTTGCCCGGATCCGCGAGGTTGTATCCCTGCTCATTTCTTAATGTCCGATTGGCGAATTCGCTGAACGCCGAGGGCGCCGCTGTTCCCATCGGCAGAAAACTGAGCGCAGTGATAGCGCCAACTAGCACAATGCACGCGATCGAGAACCGCAATCTCAACTTCGCGATGTGATACACGAGAAAAATTGCCGGCGTAAGCTTGATCGAAACTGCGATGGCCAACGCGACCGCCGACCAGAGCTTCTTCCCACGCGCGTACAAGAACACGTGCGCCACTGCAAGCGCCGTCACAATCGCGTTGACTTGTCCCAGATTGAAATTGTCCAGCACAAACCGAAACACGATCATCATCGCCGCCGCCGCAACGAGCCATTGTGGCGTCCTGGATTCAGGAACCATTCGCGCGCACATCGCCACGGCCGCCATTACTGAAAGCGCGCTTATCAAAAACCAGATGTACGCGGCTCCGGTCAGCGGCAGCAGCGCGAGCGGAACAAGCAGCTCCGCGAGAAGCGGAGGATAAAGATACGGGGTCCACTCGCTGAGCGAGTTCTGATATGGATCACGTCCTGCGATCACTTCTCGCGACGCGTGATAATAGACATTGAAATCGTTGCCATAGATCTCGGGATCGCTGCCGCTGCGACCCGCGAAGTAGAGTCCGCCGATCACCGTCGCGAGACCGAGAGCAATAACCAGGGTGAGCTTTACGCGGGTCCATTTCGGTTTGGATGTGCGAGCAGATTCATGCATTGTTGATTCGATCTACCGGACCTCGAATAATTCAACCTCGCCCGCGCGATGAACGAGCGCTAGCCATGGGGGCGGCACGAACTCCTTCGAAATCCGCTGTTCGAATGGTCCGTATATCACGTAACTCACTCGATGCGTCTCGAACATACCCCGCTTCGCGTCCTCGCTCATAGCGTTCGAATAAAACGCTGTCACTTGCTCGGATTTGCTATCGCTTTCGATCGTTTGTGCGTAATGGCCGAGAAAGACTCGCAAGCCGGTTCGCGATGGCGCCATGTTGCCGGTCATATATGATGTGAACAGAACCGAATCCGGCGGTGCGTTTGATTGCAACCAATCGAATGCGGAATTCAGGTCCGCGGGCATGTAACGCCACGCGTCGTTGGCCCGCGGCCCTCGATCAACGAACTGTCCAACTACAAACCCCAGATTGGTGAGCGATGCAACCACTATGATTCCGACAAGGACTGCTTTGCGATATCGCACGTCCTTGAAGTGCCGAAATGTTCGCGTTGTAATTGCAAACACCGCTACGGACGCCGCGATCGCCAGAGGCAGTTGCAATCCCTCGACTAGCCGTCGCTGAATGGTCAAAGGAACATAGAGCAGCGCTAATTGAATCACGCACCATATCAAAAGCATTCTGCCGTAGAGACTTCGCCCCTTCCAAATCGTCACGAACCCGGCAATCGCCAGCGCGGCAACGATTCCGAAGCCCAGCAGGTATTCCCAGGGAGCCGGCGATAGCGTATCAGTCACGCGCAACCATTCCTGCATCACGTTGTTCGAGCGCCGCAGATAAAGCAAGTACGCAGCGCCCGGCAGTGCCGCGATTCCAAAGCCCATCAAGGCTCGCGCACTTGCGCAGTAACGCACAGCCTCCTTCTCGCGGTCAACAACCCAGGGCGATAGTATCGCGGCAACCAACGCAACAGCCGAGACGACTACAACCATGTACGGATGCACAACCGCGAGTAACGAAACCAATGCACCTGAGATCACAGGTCGCACTGCAGCATCACCGGCGAGCGCGTCAAAAAATAGCTTCAGCGCAATACCAACCAGGACCACGCCAATCGCGAAGTGCACCTGCGCGAAGATTGAGCGAAAGGCGATGGCCTCTGGCATAGTCAGATCGACCGAGCCAGACATCGCGCGCTGTCCGAGCAGGTCGCTGCGATTGTTGAGCCAGAAGATCAACCATCCCATTCCCCCCGACGTTGCATAAAGCCAGAGCGAGAACCGGACTCGCCTGCGCGATTTCATAATCGTGCGCGATACCGCTCGCGCCACGATAAGAAGCGCAAGAGCGGCGAGAAGTCTCGCTATGTGAAATATGACCGGGATGGAGAGACCAGTAATCCGAGCGGCGAATCCGAGCAGACCCCACAGCGGCAAAAAGAAATCGCGCGATTGGGGTTCAGAAGTGAACGGGTCGCGCATCAACAAGTGGCCGTCCAAGCCCTCACGCATCCAGGCAAAGTAAGCGAAGGTGTCATCGTAAGCGCTCAACACTCCCGTGAATACTGTTCCCTCTGGGGTTCGAGCAAGCGCTATCGCGTAAGGAAGAGTTGTTACGATTGAGAGGACGAGCCAGACAAGCCACAAATCACGTAGCGCTGATTTCGCGGAAGATCGACGAAAGATGAAACGGTTTCCTTTCATCCCTCATCCACCTTTCTCCATCTAGATTCCCGCGGCAAGAAGGCGTGAGTAGAAGTAGAGCAGCGGTGCGCAGAACAGTATGCTGTCGATGCGGTCCAATACGCCGCCGTGGCCGGGCAACAGCTTTCCTGAGTCCTTGACGTTGGCCGAGCGTTTCAACATTGATTCCGCAAGATCACCGATCTGCCCGAGGGCGCCGATCGCCGCGGCCAACAACAGTGCGTGAGCAATCGGAAGCTCGGGAAAGAAGATCAGCCTGCACAATAGACCTGCTGCCACGGCCGCAATAAATCCGCCGGCAGACCCCTCGATGGTCTTGCCTGGGCTTATGCGTGGCGCAAGCTTGTGACGCCCGATCGTACGCCCCGTGTAATAAGCTCCCGTGTCAGTCATCATCACGATCGCGAAGAAGGTCGTGATCAGTTTGGAGCTGAAATGCGTGCCGCCCAATCCTGCAAACGTATCCGGAATCATTCGAACTCCAGCGAGGCAACCGGCGAGGAGTGCGACGTAAATCACGCCAAATACGCTCGCGGAAACCGATAGCAGAGATTCTTTTACTTCATCCGGCTTAAATACCGCCGCCGCAAGCGAACCGATCACGAGTGCACTGAGCGCGGCGATCGCAAGCCGCGGTTCGTCGTAAACGAAACTCGCAATGACCACGAGCGCCGCGGCGTATCCGGCCAGCGCCTGAGGCTTCGCGCCGATTTTGGAAGCAAGGCTGTAGAATTCGGCGAGCGCGAGCACGACTGCAATTGCAATGAGCGCGACGAAGAAATAAGGAGTTGGGCTCCAAACGGTGTAAAGCAGGATTGGGAGGCCTACGATGGCGGTAAGGATTCTTTTCATAAGAGTGATGAGTCACTCATCACTTACTTTACAGTTGCCGCTATCAGTGAGTTTTCGGGATTGGGTTTGACGTCGCCGTAGCGCCGTTCCCGCGTTTGATAATCGATTATGGCTTCAAACAAACTGCCTCGGCGAAAATCGGGCCAGAGAACGTCGGTGACATATATCTCGCTGTAGGCAATTTGCCAAAGGAGAAAATTGGATACGCGCATTTCACCGCTTGTGCGAATGAGCAGATCCGGATCCGGCAGGTTTCGGGTGAACAAACGTTTTTCTATATCGAAGTCGTTGATAGCACCCGGATCGCGGTCCTCTGCGATCCACTCAGCAACCAGATCGCGACAGGCTTCGACGATCTCGGAACGTCCGCTGTAATTGAGCGCGACTGTCAACACCATTCCTTTGTTTTCCTTTGTCTCCGAGCGGGCGTGATCAATTTCGCGCCGGACAGCTCGGTCGAGCCCACTTTCATGGCCAATCGTCTGGAAACGGATATTATTGGATTTCAAACTCCGAATTTCTTTTCGCAAAAACTCACGCAATAGCCCCATCAGCGCTTCTACTTCGAGTCTCGGCCGTTTCCAATTCTCGGTCGAGAATGCGTAAATGGTCAGGTAAGGAATGCCAAGCTCAGCGGCCGCCTCGACGGTTGCCCTCACCGCTTCAGCGCCGGCGCGATGCCCGGCTACGCGAGGTTGATTCCTGCGCGCGGCCCATCGGCCATTCCCGTCCATTATTACGGCGATGTGGGTTGGAAGTCTGTCCGGGTCTATTTGACGAAGAAGAAATTCATCAGAGGAACAGCTTCCTTCAATCTCGGCACTCTTCGGAATATTGATTCCCATCACATTCAAAATTGTGAGTGATTAATCTGGACGCCAGGGGCCGCGCCACACGCGACAATTTAATAGTCCACGCGAACCAAAGTCAACCCACACGCTGGCGCAGTGGGGCCCGCATTCGCTCGTTCGCGGCTTTCAAGAGCCGTGCTTACGCTTGCCGCGGTTCTCTTGCCGCGGCCCACATCAATGAGAGTTCCGGCAATGGCCCTAACCATGTACCGAAGGAACCCGTCGGCAATTGCAGTGATCGAAATTTCGTTGGCGGTTGCTTCAATTCGAAGCGTGGATAGCGAGCGAGTGTGATCTTCGACGTCCGAGTCCAATACAGTGAACGCGGTGAAATCATGCGTTCCAATCAGATGCGCCGCGCCTTTCCTCATACTATCGACGTCCAGCCCGCCGCGATGGTGACTCACATATCGGCGGGCGAATGGGCTGACTACATCATCGGTCCATATCCGATAGCGGTAGACCTTGGCCGTAGCCGAGTTGCGAGCGTTGAATTCCTCACCCACCGTATCGACGCTCACAATTCGAATATCTCGATCGAGATTGCCGTTAATTGCGTCGCGGAGTACACGACACTCCACGTCGCGATCCAGAAAGAAATTAGCAATCTGACCTTCGGCATGCACCCCGGCATCGGTGCGGCCCGCTCCGTAAATAGTCACCGGCCTATGCTCGAGCAGAGAAACCGCTCGTGTGAGCTCGCCTTGAATCGTGCGGCCGTTTGGTTGAATCTGCCAGCCGTGATAATCGGTGCCGTCGTACTGGATGGTGATCTTAAAGTTACGCATTCGCCCAATCAGTTTTGGAGCGCATTCTCTGGTCGCATCTGATTGCGATCAAGCTCAAGGCTTCGGCTTTCGACTGCCGGGCTTCACAACGGGAAGGCCTTGTTTGCACAGCGGACAATCCGAGGGCTCGTATGCGGGGACATCGAGAGTCAAGAGAGAAACGCGACGAACGCCAACATCCGCGGCGCCGTTACTCCTGTCCACGATCGAGCCGGCGCCGATTACATTTCCTCCCGCCGCCGTGACCGCATCGATCGTCTCGCGAGTAGAACCTCCCGTTGTGACAACGTCCTCGACAACAAGGACGCGGTCACCGGGATTCAACTCAAAGCCCCGGCGTAGCGTCATCAAGCCTGTCTCGCGTTCAGTGAACAATGCGCGGCAGCCAACCGCTCGCGCGGTTTCGTGAGCCACAATGATTCCTCCGATCGCCGGCGCTACCAGAACGTCGATCTGGTCACCGGCGAACTCTCCGGCGAGCGCTCGGCCAATCCACTCGGCATGCTCCGGATATTGAAGGACACGCGCACATTGCAGATACCTGGGACTGTGCAGCCCCGATGTAAGTTGGAAGTGACCATCCAGTAGCGCACCGGTCTCCTTGAAGACAGCGAGCAGATGTTCGGGATGTTCGATCATAGCTCTATGCGGAAGTACATTATCAAACAAAGCTGATCTGACAAAAGTCAGACGTCTCGAAATCGACCTTTGATATACTCACTCCGATGTTCGACGCAACGGGATTCATCACCGCCGGCGGCAGAAGCTCTCGAATGGGTATCGATAAAGCGTGGCTTGAAATCGAGGGTGAGCCATTAATCGAACGCACGCTTGCTTCGTTACGAACTGTGACTTCTACCGTCGCGATCATCGCAAACACTGCCGGCTACGCAAGCCTGGGAGTCCCAGTATTTGCGGACACGCATCAAGGAGTCGGCCCACTCGAAGCTGTTCGCGTCGCCCTGTCAAACACACAAACAAATCGAGTGCTCCTCGTCGCGTGCGACTTGCCCTTCCTGACGGCGGATCTGTTCAGTTTCCTGCTCAGCATTCCGTCCACGAGCGAGGCCGTGGTTCCGTTGAGCGCTGACAATCAGCTTGAGCCTCTCTGCGCTATCTACTCCAAGGACTCGCTGGAAACTGTTAATGATCTAATCGAGCGCGGAGAGAGAAAGATGGCAAAATTATTCGAGGCGGTACCGACTCGCTTCGTCGAATTCGAAGAGATCCGGCAGCTCGACGGCGCTCATCTATTCTTTGAAAACATCAACACGCTCGAGGACTACGAGCGGACGCTTCGACGATTAAGAAAATCCGACCCGTGCGATTGAGACTTCAGATCAAATGTAAATTCTGTAAAAACACTTGCAATTGACTGGGAATACTATTTATACTTGCCACCGCTTGAGCCCCTGTCGATGTTCGACCAACGCTAAAGCAATCTCTCAAGTCTTGCGGCAGTCGCTCTGACACAAACAAAGGGATCCCGCTCGAGTTGAGTAGGAGGGGACATCGTATGTCGCTGTTTTGCAGATTAAGTGGAAGGCACTACTGGTGCGTGCCGCACCGTTCATCAGACAATTATCTCGTTCAGGTCTGTTACGAATGTGGAGCTGAGCGCCCCGCGCGCGAGCTGCAGGATGACTTCGCTGTAGAGAGATTGAATCATTCAATCTCGTCAGGCAAAGCCGAAGCAGCAAAGCTCTCATCAAGAGCGACTCCTGGCTTTTCTTCGACAACGCAGGCGCAGGCGGTTGGTCAGACCGGACTTCGACGGCTTTCTCTGATTAAGTAGCGCATTCGCCAGCCGCGTCCCAGGACTTTACGCAACGCACATCATTCACTGCCTGCCTTCTTTAGGCCGAACTTCTCGAGTCGATATTGAAGTGTCCGAAATGACAGTCCCAGTAATTTCGCCGCTCGGGTGATGTTCCAGTTTGTTTGCTCCATCGCCTGGGTGATGAGTGACCTCTCCACATCTTCGAATGAGATTCCTTCCGGTGGCAGCTTGAAATTGAAAGCAGCCGAAGAGGTTCCTTCCTGCCGGATCTCAATTGGCAGATCTTCGACGGTGATCTCGTTCCCTTCGCACAGCAGTATCGCCCTCTCGATTGCCGATTCTAGTTGTCGAACATTTCCCGGCCAGGTGTAGCTCATAATCAGATTGCGCGCACCGGCAGTAAGACCCTTGATAGTTCTGTTGGCGCCCGCGCTGTGCTTTGCCACGAAGAAATCAACAAGCGGCGCAATGTCGTCGCGCCGATTGCGCAATGGCGGAATAACAATCGGGATAATGTTGAGGCGATAGTAGAGGTCTTCGCGAAACCTTCCGTCTTTCACCATCGCTTCGAGATCGCGATTGGTGGCAGCGATGACCCGCACATCAACCTTGAGTGGCTTCGCCCCGCCGACGCGCATTATTTCGCGCTCCTGCAGCGCGCGAAGTATCTTGGCCTGCATGCTTATGTTGAGGTCGCCAATCTCATCCAGAAACAGCGTCCCCTTATCCGCAAGCTCGAACTGGCCCTTTTTCTGAACGTGAGCACCCGTGAACGAGCCCTTCTCGTGACCAAACAACTCCGACTCCAGAAGATTTTCGTTGATGGCGGCACAGTTCACCGCTTGAAAAATTTCATTGGCCCGCGGACTTGCCTTGTGAATCGCCCGCGCGGCGCGTTCTTTGCCAACTCCGGACTCGCCTCGGATCAACACGGTCGATGAAGAAGGTGCGACCTTGCAGATCATCTTCTTCATGCGCTCGATCTCCTCCGAGTGCCCGATTATTTCGTCGTCGATCCTGTTGAGCCGGCCCAGTGCATTCTCAACAACCTTGAGTAGCTGATCTCTATCGATCGGTTTCTCGAGATAATCAAACGCACCTCCGCGCAATGCCTCTTTGACGGATTCGACGGAACCATGCGCCGTCATCATCACGACCATGATTGAAGGATCGTGTTTCAATAACTCGCCGAGGAGGGTCAGCCCGTCCATTCCCGTCATCATGTAATCGGTGAGCACTAAATCGAACTGGTTCTCGCGCGCAAATCTCAGCGCCTGCTCGCCGCTCTGAGCCGTGGTCACCTGATATCCGTCATCTTCCAGAATCAAGGTATAGATTTCTCTCTGGTTCTTTTCATCATCAACTACCAACACTCTATTTCTGGCCATTGTCTCCTTCTCCAATTCCAGATTTCTCGATCACAAGGTCAACTCTTTCTTTAGGTGTTAATCGCTAATTGCGGTCCTTAGGTGATACGCCCGGCCGGATCACATCGTCTCCGGTGCGGGAAGCTTTACCGTGAACGTGGTACCGCGGCCCGGCTGACTGGTCACTTCAATTTGTCCCTGGTGTTCCTGAACAATCGCCTTTGTCACCGCAAGCCCAAGTCCGAAGCCCGCTTGTTTGGTAGAAAAGTACGGCTCAAAAATCTTTCCAAGCGCCTCTTCGGTTATTCCAACGCCGGTGTCTGTCACCTTAACCGCAATATTACCGTCGTGCTTCTCAATCCGTGCCGCAAGGAGTCCGCCGGTGGGCATAGCTTGAAGCGCGTTTATTGCGATATTCGAAAAACAAGATTTAAGCCGTTCGCGATCGGCGAGAATCACCGCCGGAAAAGCCTCAACATCAAGTGTCACTTCAACTCCTTGTTCGTCCGCCTGCGGCTTAATAAGCGAGATCGTATCCTCAACGAGCTTTCCCAAATCTACATTCTCCATTGCTAATCTGGGCGGGCGACCGTAGTTGAGAAGATCGTTGACCAGGCGTTTCAATCGACCGACCTCGTCTCGAATGGACGAAAGCATTCGCGTAAAAGGCTCACGTCTTTTCTCATCGTCGGGAGCGTACTTCGTGGCGACGTGATCGATCGACAGGTTTATTACGTTAAGCGGGTTTCGAATCTCGTGTGCGACGGCTTGAGTGAGCCTCCCGATCGCCGCCTGGCGCTCCGCATTGTTCAGCTTCTCTTCCAATTCGCGTTTCGATTTGAGTCCCGAGATCATTTCGTTAAAGGTTCCGCCAAGCTCTCCAATCTCGTCGCGCCGGTGCACATCAACTTGAAAATCGAGATTACCGGCCGCGACACGGCGAGCCGCGCTGGCAAGCGCCTGAATCGGCCGCGTGAAGCTCCACCCGATAATCACGAGAAATGCCAGCGCCAACACGAGGAGTCCCGTTGTCGCCGACAGCCTGACGTTAGAGAGTTCGCGGCTTCTGTTTGAAAGTGTCGTTGAGGCATCGTCGATTTTGCTGGTGATCGATTCGGGATTCGTCACAATGATAATCCAGTATGGACCCTTAGCCGACGTGAACGGAATGTCATAGGTTTTTGAGGAGCTGCCGTGAATCGAAAGCTCTCCTTCAACCGGATCACCGGGGTTCTCCTGAATCACTTCCCGGTCCGGCACCGGTATCGTTCCCCCCTTTAATTCCTCGAGCGTCGTATCGCTCACGTTGCCATATTGATCGGCAACGATGATGTGCTCGACCGTACCGGGCAGACCGATTTCACCGGCTTGAATCTGTCTGTAAAGATATCGCTCCGAATTAAGATTGTTTATCGCAAGGCCGATGGCTTTTGCGAAATCGCTGAAGCCACTGTTCACCGCTTCCTTCACCTGCTCGCTTTGGCTGGATACTTCCGCAGCGGTGAGCTTCTGCGCCCACTTGTCCAACGCAAGGACCAATATGATGGTGAGCAGCAGAAACGACGTGAGCAATAGCATCAGTCGTACGCGAAAGCTCATGAAGAACTTCACATCATCGGACATAGTACGAATCCAATTGGCTCACGCCTGACGGCACGTCTGGTTTGTGCCGTTCAGGCAACCAAACGCATCATAGCACAGCCTCTCGACGTGATGAGATCGGATGTCATCCTGCTACACAGATGCAGTGCTTGTTTGCTTACCGAATCGAGTAATACAATGCACACGAGCGAGAGCATCATCCAGAAAAGCGTCTCGCGCGATCATAGGAGGTTTGGACTGATGAACAGAAGATCAATTACCACTACGGCACTCAGCATCGTCTTTGTGCTATGCGCTAGCGCCGTTTCTCTTGCTCAGGACAAAACTGAGAACCCGGCTCGACCGACAATTCGAGTAACCGGTGATTCAACCGTGACAGTCAAACCAGACGAAGCCGAGATAAACGTAGGCGTGTTAACACAGGCAGACTCCGCACAAGCGGCAGCAACACAGAACGCACAGAAACAAGATGCAGTGATTTCCGAGCTCAAAAAAACGCTCGGATCCACTGCGGACATCAAGACTATTGGCTACTCGGTCAGTCCAAACTATCGCTATCCGAAGGAAGGCGGCCAGCCGACGATTAGCGGGTACACCGCTTCGAACATAATTCAAGTGAAGACCATGAATCTCCTGCTGGTCGGCAAACTGATCGACCTCGCGACGCAGTCCGGCGCCAATAACATCCAATCGCTTCGGTTCGTTCTAAAGGACGACTCTATCGCCCGCGCTCAAGCATTACGTGAAGCCTCAACCAAAGCGCGAGCGAAGGCCGAAGCGATCGCGGCGGCGCTCGGCCTCAAGATCCAAAAAGTGCTTCGCGTGGAGGAGGGTGGTTCGCCAATTCGACCGGCATTCGAGATGGGATCGGGCGAAGGGATTGCATTGAGAGCTCAAGCAGCGCCGACTCCGATCGAAACCGGTTCAATCGAGGTACGCGCAACGATCACCTTGACTGTTGAAGTAGTTCAGTAAGTCCTGCTCGGATCGGTTCTCAAACGGTAGGCCCCGTGCTGAGGTTGAGTATTAGAGGTCGCCGTAGCGACGTTTGAGGATTTACGTTAGAGAATGGAGCGGGTGACGGGGATCGAACCCGCAACTTTCAGCTTGGGAAGCTGACACTCTACCATTGAGTTACACCCGCTTGTTTTTTGATTGCGTCATCTTAAATCCCGATCGCGAACCTTGTCAATCATTCGACCCTTTCGCGATCATGTATACCTGCCTCAGTGCAATCCGGGGACGGCGTATCGAGCGATGAACAAAGCCGCAAACAAGTAGATCAGCCAATGAGCCTCGCGCCCCCGACCTGTCACGACTTTCAATAGCGCATACGAGATGAATCCAAACGCAATTCCATCAGTGATGCTGAAGGTCAGGGGAATCATCACCATTGTCAGGAACGCCGGCAGTGCTTCAGTAAAGTCGTCCCAGTCAACCTCGCGTATCGACCGAATCATCAAGCTTCCAACCACAATCAACGCGGGCGAGGTGATCGGATAAAGCGTGAACGATCGAGTCAATTCCTGGCCTTCGACGGAGATCACATCCTGGACTACGTAGCCCCCGCTGATCATCTGAACCACCGGAGAGAAAAACAATGCGACCAGAAAGAGTCCGGCGGTAACCAGCGCCGTCAGGCCGGTGCGTCCACCGGCGGCGACACCCGACGCGCTTTCTATGTAACTCACCATCGTCGTGTTGCCTGCGATTGCCGCACCCACTGTTCCGATCGCATCCGCCAGCAATGCCCGACCCGCCCGTGGCAACTTCCCGTCCTTCATAAATCCGGCTTGCTTTGCGATACCAATCAGTGAGCCCACCGTATCGAACAAATCGAGGAAGAAGAAAATGAAGATCACGGCGATGAGGTTTTGCTTTAAGGCCGCTAACACATCCAACTGAAACAGCGTCGGTGCGATGGACGGCGGCATGCTCATCACTGCACCGGGATTCTTCACAATGCCGACGGCTAGGCCCGCGATTGCGGCAATGAGAATCCCAAACAGAATCGCTCCCTTAACTTTTCGCGCCATAAGCACGATCGTCGCGACCAGCCCAATGAGCGCCACCGCGGACGGCTTGTTCGAAAGATTGCCAAGCGTGACAAACGTGCTGGCATTCAATCGAACAAATCCCGCCCACTCCATCCCGATGAGCGTAATAAACAAACCGATGCCAGCCGCGATCGAGCACTTCAACGAATCCGGTACGGCCGCCACGATCGACTCTCGAAAGCCAAACGACGCGGTTGCTATGAACACAACACCGGACAAAAACACAGCTCCCAACGCTGCTTGCCAGGGCACCTTCATGGTCAACACGACGACATAGGCAAAGAAAAAGTTATGGCCCATCGCCGGCGCTACCGCTATCGGATACTTCGCAATCAGCGCCATCAATACCGTCGCGAAAGCCGTAGCCAGGCACGTGGATGTGAATACGGCGCCGGGCTCCATACCGGCAGCGCCAAGAACAACGGGCTGCACAAAGAGAATGTAGGCCATCGTCGTGAACGTGGTTACGCCGGCGAGCACTTCGATACGAAGAGTAGTGCCGTTCTCTCGAAGCTTGAAGTATTTTGTGAGCATCAGGAACGAAGTGAGACTATGTCTGAGCTATAAGACTTTAATTGCTGCAATATCTGAGTTGAAGTCCCGAGTCGATTCTGAGAGAGGGGCAGACCGCGTCTCACTCCTGGCCGCGTTTCTTGCTGACGTGAGGTTTGAGCTTATTGTAAGCTCCAAGCACTTCCTGCTTATGATTTGGACTGCCCTGATCGAGTATCACATGACGGACCATCACGAGCAGACGTTCTCGTTTTCCGGCGAAGCGGCCAGTCAGCGGTTGTTGCCCCGTAACATCGACCAGACCTTCGCGCACCCACTGCCAGAATTGCTTTTGCGTAGTCCAGAACTCGTTCTCGTTGGCGCAGACTATTCTTGCTGTCTTTTTTGCCTTCACTTGAATACCACTTTCATTCCGACATCTCAGAGTTGATTAGATCGAATCATCCGAGCGCTTCGCCGCTCAAAGAACTGGTTTCGATTGTCACCATCTTTTAGTCTCGAAATACCGACGCGATGCGTGCGCCGATATCCGCGGGACTCTTCACCACATGAATTCCCGCCTCTTCCAACGCTGCCATCTTCTCCGCGGCAGTTCCCTTCCCGCCCGCTATGATCGCCCCCGCGTGTCCCATCCGTCTGCCGGGCGGCGCAGTCTGGCCCGCAATGAACCCAACTACGGGCTTCGTCATGTGATCGCGGACGAACTCGGCCGCTTGCTCTTCGGCAGTGCCGCCGATCTCGCCGATCATCACAACAGCTTTGGTGTCGGGATCCTGCTCGAACAGCGCGAGGGCGTCCACGAAGTTTGTTCCGATCACCGGATCACCACCGATCCCGATCGCCGTCGATTGGCCGAGACCCAGGTTCGTCAGTTGATGCACGGCTTCGTAGGTCAGGGTTCCGCTTCGCGAGACCACGCCAACATTTCCTTCGGCGTGAATATGCCCAGGCATGATTCCAATCTTGCACTTGCCAGGGGAAATAATCCCCGGGCAGTTTGGACCAATGAGGCGCGTGACTCGATTGCGCAGGTAATCAAAGGCACGAACCATATCCAATGCGGGGATTCCTTCTGTTATACAAACCGTGAGCGGCAAGCTCGCTTCCGCGGCTTCCATGATTGCATCGGCGGCGAACGGCGGCGGAACATAAATAACGCTGGCGTTCGCTTCGGTAGCCTTTACCGCATCCGCAACCGTATCAAAAATAGGAACGCCATCGTGCTCCGTTCCGCCTTTGCCCGGAGTCACGCCCGAAACAATCCTGGTTCCGTAGGCGATCATTTGACCGGTGTGGAACGATCCCTCTTTACCGGTTATCCCCTGAACCACAACGCGAGTATTCTTATCAACAAGTATGCTCAATATTCTCTCCCCATTCGAAAAGACCAGCAATATAGCACGCAGCGAAAAACGTGTGAAGGCGGGGCCCGAGGCAGCAATGATCCGAAAGATGGCGGTGTGTCTGAAAGATCAAGCTCGGGCGCCCAACAATTCTATGCGCGTATGAAGTCATCAAGATTGACAACCGCTTGCGCTTTGGAGTAGAACGCTCAACGAGCGGTTTTGCCTGAATAAAGGTATTATCTTGCATGCGCCAAACCAAGGCGCCACGGCTCTATGCAGTGCGACCCCGGGGTAAACTCGTTTGATCTCAGAAGAGATTTCTCACTACCGAATCATTAGGAAGCTCGGTGCGGGTGGTATGGGCGACGTGTACCTCGCCGAGGACATCAAGCTCAATCGCAAAGTAGCAATCAAAATGCTACCCTCCCGATCAATCGGCAACGAGCAGGCAAAGAAACGGCTCCTTCGGGAAGCGCAAGCAGCGGCAACGCTGGATCATCCAAATATCTGCGCAATCCATGAAGTCGGCGAAGATGGTGACTCGACCTTCATCGTGATGCAGTACATTGAAGGCAGCACCCTCTCGAAAACAATCAAGGATAATCCTCTTGCTCCAACCGATGTGGTGGATGTCGGCATCCAAGTTGCGGCAGCTTTGTCCGAAGCGCATTCACACGGAATCATCCATCGAGATATCAAACCGCAAAACATTATCCTGACCCCACGCGGCCGCGTTAAGGTGTTGGATTTCGGCCTCGCCAAGCTAGTGCAGGATGAGAAGGCGATGACATCGGCAGCGGAGAGCCGGCTCACCGACACCGGCGAAATCGTCGGCACTGTCGGCTATATGTCACCCGAACAACTCAAGGATTTGCCCGTCGATACGCGCACTGATTTGTTCTCGCTTGGGGTGACGCTGTACGAGTGCGCCACGGGCAAGTCCACGTTTTCAGGATCGAGCAAGATTCAAATCTCGCTTCAGGTTATTCAGTTCGATCCTCCAAGACCATCGCAAACGAATTCGGACATTCCATTCGCACTGGATGAAATCATACTGAAATCGATCGCTAAGGACGTTGAAGCAAGATACCAATCCGCGGACGAAGTGCTATCGGATCTCAAAGAGCTGCAGGCTGCAATTGCCGATGGAAGCGCATTCAACACCCGGCAGTTGACTCCAATGCCTGGGTCGCCGGGAAAGCGCCGGCCACCAAGCCTGACACGCAGGATTCGCAACATTCCAGTGCGAGTCAAACTAGGGGTGCTCGTCACGCTAACGGCCATTGGGATATTTGGAGTCTTCGGACTGCGGCGTCCACCGGCGCACGAACCATCTCCCGCAGCAAAGAAATATTATGACAATGGAACGGAAGCAATCCGTTGGGGCTCTTATTACCAAGCGAGTAAAGCTCTTGAAGATTCGATCAGATTTGACGACGGCTTTGCGCTGGCGCACGCCCGGTTAGCTGAAGCATACGCTGAAACGGACTATTCCGAGAAAGCCAAGGAGCAGTTGCTGCGAGCGATCGCCCTGGTGCCTGATCGATCCTCGCTCCCGGGACTCGGCGCTACTTACCTCAATGCGATAGCCGCCACAGTTGGACGCGATTTCCCCGCGGCGATTGAACACTACTCAAAAATAGCGGCGCAGTCCTCGGGGCCAGAGAAAGCCAGTGCCTATCTTGACCTTGGCCGCTCATACGAGAAAAGCGAGAACGTCGATAAAGCGATCGAATACTATCTCGAGGCAACGAAGACCGATTCGCAGTCCGCGCCGGCATTTCTTAGGCTCGGTATTCTGTATGCTCGCCGCCAAAACCTGAGCGGCGCGCTTGAAGCTCTCTCGACCGCCGAAAGCATATATCAAACTGTCTCAAATGAGGAGGGCGCCGCTGAGGTTTGGTATCAGCGCGGTGCGATTCAGGCAAGAAAAAGAAACCTCGGTGAGGCCGAGAAAGAGTTGAACAGATCCCTGGAGACTTCGCGTCGAAAAGGCAACAACTATCAAACCGTGAGGACGCTGTTGCAACTGAGCGGTGTTTACGATTCCCAGGCAAATCCGCAGGCAGCGAAAGCCAGCGCAACTGAGGCCTTTGAGATCGCGCAGAGCAACGGCATCAGAAACCTTGCGACCAATGGTCTTCTGGATCTCGCCAGCACACAGCTTTCTAGCGGGAATCTCGAGACAGCCGGAAAATATCTCGTTCAAGCGCTCGGATACGCAGAAATAGATCGCGCGCAGAAAAGTGAAGCAAGAGCCAAGTATCTTCTTGGAAGCTTGAACCTGAAACTCGGCAAAATCGATGAGGCGATTTCCTTTCTTGAACAAGCGCTGAAGTTTTTTCAAAGCGGAGACTACAAAGTCGAGATCTCAAATGCGCTATTGCTTACTGGCCGCGCATACCGGGTGAAGGGCGAATATGAGATCGCTCTGAAAACTTTTAGCCAACAACTTGAAACCGCGGAGGGACTCAGCGATCCTGCGCGAATCGCTGCCGCGCACTCGAGTTTCGCGATCGCTTTTGGTGAATTAGAGAGATACCCCGAGGCGCTACTGGATGTTAATGTGAGTTATCAGATTAATAATGATTTGGGTGCGCCTGTTGACAAGGGCACTGACCAAATGAATCGCAGCCGCTTCCTCATGCGATTAGGGCGCTACCAGGACGCCGCTGCCGCCCTAGACGCCGCCCGATTGATCGCAGCAGGACCCCCCGGAAACCAGGACGGAAGCTACAAGACGCTCCTTGCCTGGGTGCATCTTACCGACTCTGAGATGGCACTCAGTCAGTTGCGCTTCAACGAAGCGATCACGACAGGCCAAATCGCGTTGGACATCGCAACGAAACAGAAGATAAGAGACATTGCTTGTCCGGCAAAGTATACGATCGCCCTCGCGCAGGCCTCTTCCAGCAATGCTCCCTCAGCACCCAGACTATGCGAAGAAGCGGTAGCAATCGCGAAAGATGTGACAAGCCCGCGTCTGCTCTCTAGTGCACTGCTGGCTCAGGCCCACGTTCTGTTGCTGCGGAAGGACGCGAGGGGTGCGCTCGAGAAGGCAACTGAAGCGCAGCAGATGTTCGCGCGAGCCGGGCAGATGGATTCCGAGTGGCAGGCTTGGGTGGTTGCGGCCCGAGCCAATCAAGCCCTTGGCAATAAGTCCGCTGCGCAGGAGTGCGCGTCACGAGTTGATAACCTGTTGGGAAGCCTTCAAAGGAACTGGGGGCAGGAAGCATACGACACCTATCTGCGCAGACCTGATATCGAGAACTTGCGCAAAATTCTGGCAATGATTTCTAACCGCAGCAAATGAACTCAGACAACACAAGGAGACAAAACCAATGACACCCGTAACTCACATGCCCGGATACCAACCGAGTCTAGTGCCCGGTTACTTCTTAAGCGCGGAACGTGATCCTCCAGGCGGCACCGGCAGCCCGGGCGGCGGTTCCGCGGGCGGCGGTCACAGGCCTGGTGGTAAGCCCGGTAAAAAAGGCGGCGCCAAGAAGGCAACGTCCAAGAAGACGACGAAGAAAAAGAGATAGCGAATCTTTCTTGACCCGGTCTGAATTTTGATCGCTTCGCTTGAATAGTGAGGAGTCATCACTCGCCGTGCCGCCGCCGGTTCGGTGGACGGCGAGACGATGCTCCATAAAACCAACAGCAACCGGCCCAGGCCTCAAGCGTGTTCACGCGCGTCAGAGTGTTTGTGCGCCGATGGATGTCGAGTGTTCATATCGTGCCAAAAAGAGAAGACAACATAGGCGCAAGAGGAAGGCTTGAAAAAGCCGCGGGTGTGTTCCGCAATCGCCCCGCAAGCGTGATGAAGCTCGCCACATTTCTGAAAGCAAGTGAGAAAAAGCACCTGCTTTCTCGAAAGGACCGGCTCAGAATAGTCGAACAGGCGCTGCTGTTGCTGAACATGAACTATGTTCATCTTCCACTCAAGCGCGCTATGCACGCGATAGATCCCATTCAGCGGCTAAAGCTACTTAGATTTCGTCTCCTCGAAATGAAGGAGAGCGAAATGCCGAGTGAGATCACCTTCCACAAGAGGATGATGGAAATCTTCGCATCGACGCGCGATCTGCACACGCTCTATCTCTTACCCAAACCCTTCAGCGACCGGGTTGCGTACCTTCCCTACCTCATCGAACAGTACTTCGAACAAGATAAGAAGGGGCGGCGCGTCGAAAAATTCATGATCTCGAGGGTAGTCGAGGAGTTCTTCAAAGCTCTGCCGAATCCCGGTCCCGAGGTGATCAACTTAGAGGCCGGCGTGGAAGTGTTGCACTGGAATGGAGTGGCGGTAAAGAGAGCGATCGAGTTGAACGGTGAGACGCAGGCTGGCAGCAACATCGAAGCCCGCTTCGCGCGGGGGCTTGATAATCTCACGATCCGGCCCCTCGAGACTTCACTCCCGCCGGACGAGAGCTGGGTTTCGCTCACCTATCGCTCCAGATCGGGCGAAATACTGACATTCACTCAGGAATGGCTGGTCTATAAAATGAGCGACGACGACGCGGAACCGGTCTCGTCCAAATCGACTAAAAAGAAACGAGCGGCCATCGACATCAAGAAGACAAAAATAAATCACCTCAAGCGAACGATGTTCGCTCCCCGCAATCTCAATGTGGCGAAGTCGTTCGAGAATAGGTTCTACGCTCAGGTTCGAAGAGTCGAGGGCAAAGACCTGGGATATATTCGTCTGTTCAGCTTTGACGTGGACGAACCGGATGAATTTGTAGACGAGATCGCCCGCGTAATCACGTCCGATGGCTTCCCACAGGAAGGTCTTATTCTGGATGTGCGAGGCAATGGCGGCGGGAAAATCAGAGCGGGCGAACGACTTCTTCAGTTGTTCACGCCACGCCGGATCACTCCCGAGCGGTTCGAGTTTATAAACACGCCGTTGAACCTCGAAATCTGCCGGCACGCTCCCGAAGATTGGGGGCTTTCTCAATGGGCCGAATCGATTGCCGAAGCCGTGGTGACCGGAGCAACTTATTCAAGCGGCTTTCCGCTCAACTCTGAGCGCTCCTGTAATAACATTGGCCAGATCTACTATGGACCCGTGTTATTGGTTACCGACGCGCTATCGTACAGCACTACCGACATTTTTGCCGCCGGATTTCAGGACAACGAAGTCGGCGACATTCTGGGCACAAGCGATAACACCGGCGCGGGCGGAGCGAATCTCTGGTGGTATGATGATCTTGTTACTGCCGTCGGAAAGGCGGCTAAAAAACCGTTCAAGCCCCTGCCGCGCGGCGCCGATATGATCGTGGCGATGCGACGCAGCATCCGCGTCCGCAAACACGCGGGGCGGCCTCTCGAAGAACTGGGAATCACTCCCGACCATCGCCACTACATGACTAAGCGCGATGTCCTGGAGAGTAATCAGGACCTCGCTGAGCGCGCGGCGAAGCTGCTCAGCCAACAACCGGTGTATGCGATGTCTGTGAAACCGTTCCAGCGCGATGGCACACGGGGCATAACGGTGTCCGCGAGCTCCAGGACTCCGCCCGGTGGCGACACGAAGATGATCTCACGATTGGATGTCTACAGAGATGGACGGCCTCTCAAATCTTTTGAAGCAACCCAGGGCGCCATTCAACCGAGAAGCGTCAGCCTTGGTAGGATTCATACCAGGAAAGCAGAAGTTAGAATCGAAGCGTACGATAAAGAAGGCGATCTGGTTGCGGCTCGCCGGCTCGATGGCTGACGCCGTCAAGGTTAGACGTACGATCCGCCAGTCACAAGCAAAAGGGCGCCGGTCACATAATCCGAAAGCGGAGACGCAAGGAACAAAACCGGTCCCGCCGCTTCCTCAGGCGTTCCCGCGCGTCCAAGCGGTATGAATTGGGCGGCCATCTGCCTCATCTGATCGGGAATTCCCAACTCGACTTGTTTGCCCGCTCGCTCGATCGTCTCGTGCTTCTCTTTCGCTTGCGTCAATCGAGTATCGATGAATCCATAAGCCACGGCGTTCACGTTGATGTTGAAACGTCCCCACTCTTTCGCCATCGTTTTTGTAACACCGACAATTCCCATCTTTCCCGCTGAGTAATTGATCTGACCTGAGTTTCCCGCGACACCAGAGGTTGATGATACGTTGATGATCTTTCGATGAACTCGCTTGCCTTCGGCGATCTCCTGCTTGGCGACCTCGCGCATGTAAGGCGTCGCGGCGCGAATGATTCGAAAAGGCGCGGTCAGATGAACATCAATCATTGCGTACCACTGCTCGTCGGTCATGTTCTGAACGACCGAATCCCAAGTGTAGCCGGCGTTGTTGACGATGATGTCGATGCCGCCGAATGACTCGGCGCACGTCTTAACGAGTCGATCAGGGAACTCTGGATCGGTAACGCTACCGGCGCACGCGACTGTGTTTCCACCCGCGCTATTAACTTCTGCCGCCGTAGCCTCTGCCACGTCTGCATCAATGTCGTTAATAACAACCGCGGCCCCGTGATCGGCAAACAGCTTCGCGATGCTGCGGCCGATCCCGCGGCCCGACCCGGTAATGATTGCGGATTTGCCTTGTAACAATCTGAAATCTGCCACGCTCTTCCTCCAAACAAAGCTGCTACTGCACAATCACACTCAAGGTGATGAATTCTTCATTGTGACTGTCTGCTAGGTTAGGCATATCCCGCCGTCGACCGGGATCACCACTCCATTCACATACGCGCCAGCCCGCGATGCAAGATAAATCGCAACCCCCGCCATATCCGGCGGAGAACCAATTCGCCCGAGCGGGCACTCGGCTTCGATCTTCGCTTGAAAATTCTCGAGCAGCCATTTGGTCATTTGACTCTCGAACGGCCCGGGCGCGATCGCGTTGACTGTGATCCCCTGCCGCCCAAGCTTGACCGCGAGCACGCGAGTCAAATGATGCACCGCGGCCTTGCTCGGCGCGTACGCGTAGTTCTCAACGCTCGGAACCTTGATGCCGTCAATCGATCCGATGTTGATCACCCTCGCCGGATCGTCAGGCCGTGATCCGCGTTCCAACATCGGAACCAGATCGCGCGTCAAAAAGAACATCGCCTTGACGTTTGTGTCCATCACTTTGTCGAAGCCCGCTTCGGGATACTCGGCGAGCGCCGCGCCCCAGGCGGCTCCCGCGTTGTTGACGAGTATGTGCAATGCTTCTTCTCTTGAGGACAACTCTTTCGCGAGTCGCGCGCACTCGTCCGCGGATGAAAGGTCCGCCGGAATCGAAACACACGTGCCGATAGCCGACAGCTCACTTGCAACCTGATCGCAGACCTCTTTCTTACGCGATGAAATGTAGACCTTTGCGCCCGCTTCGACGAACCCGCGCGCGATCATCAGTCCGATGCCCCGCGAGCCGCCGGTCACCAGGGCTACCTTACCCTTGATCGAAAACAAGTCCTGCACGTTGATTGGCTGACTATCGCTCATCGGTTCCTCTCAGCAAGTGACTTTCAGGCCCCGTCTACTTGGCCGCCATCTTCGTAAACACCGCGTTCCCCAGTCGAACAAAAGGGCCGCCGTTTTCGGATAGCTCTTCGGTTACGGTAAAAGAGTGCGCGGCGACGACGGAGATGATTCTCTTCAATTGAAGCGTTTGACCCTTCACCTTGATCGGATCAACCGCGAACCTGATCGAGATCGGGCTGCTCCAGTCGCCTTTGCTCTGCACTTGAATGCCGTTCGCAAGGCGTTCCGCGAATACAAGCGTCTTGGTCGCCTCGTCCCAAACAACCACCGCGGACTCCTTGAATGCCACACCGTCTGAGTTTCCCGCCGTCGCAACATCGAGCGTCTTGCCGTCGGCCCGCAACGTCACGGTAGCCGTGCCTTCTCTTGGAGCCGGCCCAAGCGGGCTCTCGCGGCCGATCCATTTGAAGCTCCACTGTCCGACGAAGTAGTTCGGTGATTGCTTTTGCTGAGGCTGTGGCACCTCGCGCCTTGGGGGCGGCGGCTGCGCTTGCTGCCCGCTCGGTGCGCCCGCCGGGACTTCGCCGCCGCGTTTTAAGTCGAAGGTGAACGCATAAGTCTGTCCGCCGAATTCGACCTCGCCCTTCCCTTTCAACGAGTCGCCCTGCAGAACGAACGCGTAATTGACTACGACCGCGCCTTGCCCGGTATCGACTTCAGTCTTAGCGGTAACTTTGTCTCCGTCGATCTTGATGTCTTTCAGCGGCGCTTCCGCGCCCGGCCGCAATCCGGAGATCGATCCGGTATATTTATCACCGTCCTTCTTGAAGTTTGCGGCCGCCGGTTGCTGACCCTGAATGCCGTCAACCGTACCAGCCCATCGGCCCTCGAGTTTGTCCGCCTGCGCGTAACCGGCAAAGCCGGCGACGAGTGAACCCAAAACAACGAATGCAGACATTAGTGCCCTGCCCATTTATTCATCCTCCAAATAATCATCTTTCAATTCTAGAAATCTGAGATGGCCATCAAGCAGCGAGTATCCTGACCTCGGCCGCGTCAACAGAAGCGGGCGGCCCGACTAGAGTCGAGTACCGCCCGTTGATGCACTCAGTAGTACACGTATCAACCCTACTTGCCGGAAGACTGCTTTACCGCTGCTGTTTCACGCTGCTCCGTATCGCGTGTATAGCCGAACCAGCCGATCATCATCTCTTCCCACGTCTGGTCGCCCCAGCGCACTTCCTTAGTCGGATCCGGATTGTATTTATTCTTCGTCGAGTTGTCGAAGTGCGCGACACAATCGAGTCTCGTCCCTTTTGGAAGCGCGACCGGCTTTTCCAACACGTAGGTCAACTGCCAGTTAAAATCGTACTTCGGCACGCTCAGTAAGATCTCCGAATGGCCGTCGGGATACACCGCGGTGTAGGTGAAATCCTTTCCGCGAAAATGCATGTGAGGCATGAACGAGGAAATGTGAACGTCATCTTTGAAGGTCGTCGATGATCTGACTTCGTGGTTCGCCTCGCCCGCCGGAATCACAAAGCGCGCGTTCAACGCGTTTCCGGTAACAACTGTCCTCACCGGCGGCTCTTTCGCGAAAACCAAACCAATGCTAGTTCTGTCTTTGGTCGCTTCGCCGTTGGTCGTGTAGTGCATCTGAAAGACGATGTTCGAACCGGCCTTTATCAGTCGCGCTGTTCCCGGCGCAAACACTACTCCGGTTTTGTTCGGCGTTATTCCGCCCAATTGACCTCGGCCCTGTTGAGCTTCACCGGCGGCGTTACCTCTGCGAATCGCTCCGGGCTCCTGTGCAAACGCTATGACGTGATGTACCACGCCTCTATTGCCCGGTCTGATCTCCATTGCCTGAATCCATTTGTCTTCTTTGAATCCAGTCGGGATGGTGAAGTAGAGATAAGGTATCGTTCCGTCGGCCGGGATCGCGTGCTCTTCCTGCATCGCAAGCACGACATCGGGTTTGCCGATGGTCCAACCCTCGACGAATTTCGGAGTGTGCGGTAGATCCTTGTCATCGCCTTTCGGCGCTCCGGCATCGACCCATCCGACGATCGTTTCGATTTCTTTTTGAGAGAGGCTCGGGTCGTTTGAGAACTTGCCGTAATGAGGATCAGCCGACCAGGGTGGCATCGATCGATCCGCGACTCGCTGGCGAATCGACTTCGCCCACGGACGGACCTCCTGATAGCTGACGAGTGACATCGGCGCTATCTCGCCCGCGCGATGACATTCGACGCATCGATTGTAGAGTATCGGAGCAACGTCCTTCGTGAAAGTCACATTCACCCCTGATGGGCCGCTCGCTGAAGCCGCGGCCATCATCAGAAAAAACAACCCCACGATCACTGTTCCAGATTTAAGTAAGCGCATTTCGATGCCTCCTCAAGAGATCACACACACCAGATCGCGCGGAGTGAGAGCCGCGTAAGCCGCACACTATTTCGCCGCGGTTTCTTTTCTCAGATCCTGACTGTCGATCGTGTAGTCGAGCCACCCGATCATCATCTCTTCCCACGTCTGCGGACCCCATCGCACTTCTTTCGTCGGGTCGGGATTAAATTTGTTCCGCTCGGAATTGTCGTGATGCGCCACGCACTCGATGCGGCTGCCTTTGGGCGCAGCGACCGGCTCCTTCAGGAAGTAATTGAGTTGCCAGTTGAAATCGTATCTCGGAACTCTCAAAAGAACCTTTGACGTTCCATCGGGATAGACAAGCTTGTATTCGAAGTCTTTGCCGCGAACGTGCATGTGCGGCATGAAGCTTACGATGTGCGAGTCCTCCTTAAAGGTCATCGCAGCCTTTGATTCGTAATTGGGTTCGCCCGCCGGGATCATCAGGTTGCGCGAAAAAGCTCCGGTCGTGATGACGCGCTTCTCAATGGGACTCTTCGCGAAATAAAGCCCTATGCTCGTGCGGTCCTTGCTCGCCTGACCATTGGTTGTGTAATGCATCTGAAAAATCAGAACCGAGCCCTTCTTGATGAGCTTGGCTCGTCCCGGCTTAAGCATCAACGGACTCATTCCAGGCGCCCAACCGAGCAACATACCGTCGGGATTTTGAGTGCGGGCCTGGCCCTGGCCTTCCTGCTGTAAGCTGCGCGCTTCGCCTTCGCGATTCGCGGCGGCACCCAGATTTAGTTCACCGGCCGATGGCAACGGGCCTTGAGCCGGCTCACGCACGCTGACGATCACATGATGGACGACGCTCGGATCGCCGCGTTTGATTTCGGCGAATTGAACGTACTTGTCTTCGGTGAAATTGGTCGGCACCACAAAGTGTCTGTAGGCCACGACGCCATCAGCGGGCACGCTGGCTTCAATCGTCATCGGAAGAACCACGTCAGGGTTTCCAAACTTCCACCCAACGTCGGAAAACTTTGGCGCCGGCGGCAAGTCTTTAGCGTTACCCTCTTTCGCGCCGCCATCGACCCAGGCGACGATGGTATCGATGTCTTGTTGAGATAGCCGGCGATCGTTCGCAAACTCGCCGAAATGCGGATCGGCAAGCCACGGCGGCATGCGCCGCTCGGCTACGACTTCGCGAATGGATCTCGCCCACGGACGCGCCTCTTTGTAACTCAGCAGCGACATCGGCGCGACCTCGCCCGCCCGATGACATGCCGCGCAGTTCTTGTACAGGATCGGAGCAACGTCTTTCGCGAAGGTCACCGTATTCGATGCCTTGTCGCTGGCGCTCGTCGACCATTGAAACAAAAGAATCGCGGCAACAATCAGCAGGCCGCTCAATCCGCCGGTGCGTTTCATAGAAATCTCTCCTGTGGATAATCGGTGCGGTTCAGTTCCACTGTTTTCGCCGTAAGGCGGGTAACGGACTCGCGAGCCCGCGAGCCGCGACTAAATAGTCCATCCCAATCTGTTTCTAAACGAGGGTTTTCAGATCGAGCTTTGACCGTCGATTCATACCGACCGGCTGGCCGGTTCGATTTATACCAATCGAAGCCTTCGAAATCAAGCTGAGCGGCGACTTGACTCCGCTTGACGGTTGCGATTAAATCGATGCTCGAAGGTTGGCCCCTTCGCCCCCGAAATGAATCGATTGGGTTGGATACTCGAATGGATGCATACGCCTATTTGCTTATGACGAGCGACATCGCACTAATCCTGTGCGGCGCGACTATGTATTGGTTCTCACCGCGGCTGAGACGAAACTGGGTCCTTGGTTATGGTTCTCCTCGGTCGATGATTAACGATGATTCGTGGCAAGCTGCGAATAGATTCGCCGGGTCCGCTTTGGCATTGCTGGCGCTTGCCGTAATGTCGTTGCAAGTCGGCGCGTGGCACATCATAGCCGCAAGCGAACTCGCTCAGGTAGCAACAGTCACGTCGGTGTTCTCTCTGCCATTTGTCGACATGATTCTGACGGAACGGTATCTCGCGCGGCGATTCAAATCCTAGCGCGAGCTAATACCTCAAACCGACCCCATCTCTGCGAATCTTCTCGCTGCCATTCGCGTAAACGGAGCCTCCGGCACTCGGTTGAACAATCGCGCCGCCCGTAATAACCTTCCTTCTTCAATTCAAACCAGCTAACGGAGACATTCTTAATGGCGATAAACAACGTAGCAGTGCTCGGATGCGGTCTGATGGGTTCAGGCATCGCACAGGTGTGCGCGCAAGGGGGCCGCGAGGTGACAGTCATAGAAGTTTCAGAGGAATACTTGAATAAGGGCCTCGGCGGCATCAAGAAGCAACTCGACAAGATGGTTGAGAGAGGCAAGCTGAACGGCGATGACCGCGACGGTGTGGTGGCTCGGCTCCACGGGTCTACAGAACTCGAGGACGCCGCGGGCGCAGACATCGTGATCGAAGCAATCATAGAAAACATGGACGAGAAGAACCGCACCTACTCGCGCCTTGATGAGATCTGTGCGCCTCACACTATCTTCGCTTCGAACACTTCAAGCTTATCGATAACGCAGATGATGACCGCAACCAGCGCCGAGCGGCAGCGGCGATTCATCGGGATGCACTTCTTCAATCCGGTGCCGGTGATGAAACTGGTCGAAGTCGTTCGAACGATCCTCACCGACCCTGAGGTCTTCAGTGCCGCGACCGAGTTCGGACGAGACATCGGCAAGGTCGCGGTTCAAACATCCGACCGTACCGGCTTCATCGTGAATCGTTTGCTGGTGCCTTACATGCTCGACTCGATTCGCGCGCTCGAAGAAGGCGTCGCATCGATCGTCGATATAGACAACGCGATGAAGTTGGGCTGCGGATATCCCATGGGCCCGTTGACGCTCGGGGATTTCGTTGGACTCGATACCACCTACTACATTGCTAACATCATGTTCGATGAGTTCAAAGAGAAGCGATTCGCTCCGCCGCCGCTGTTGAAAAGGATGGTGCTGGCGGGATTGTACGGAAGAAAGAGCGGCCGCGGGTTTTATGATTACAGTGACCCGAGCAATCCGACGCCGATGAATCTGTTATAGAATCCCGGTGCGAAGCGGTGCTCGCTTCTGTTATTCTAACTTGCAGATTTGAACGCAAGGAATCACAAATGGCTACTCCCTACGACGAGATTATCGCGGATGCGATGAGGCTCCCCCTGAGGGATCGGGTTCGCCTTGCACAGCAACTCGCTTCGAGTCTCGATGATGAGGTTGAAACCGGCGTTGAGGCTCTATGGTTCGCGGAGGCGGAACGACGATTGGAGGAGCTTCGCGCCGGCAAGGTTGAGGGCATTGACTCGGACGAGGCATTCCAAAACGCTCGCAAGGCCCTGGAGCGATGAAGATCGTCTTCCATCCGGAAGCATACGAAGAGATGCTCGAGTCTGCGCGTTTCTATGAGCAAAGAGAGGAAGGTCTCGGCTGGGAGTTTCTTGAAGCAGTTGTAGACGCGACGCGGCGAATTCGGCAGTTCCCACAGGCCGGCCCCATCGAGAGGGATGACATGCGCAAGCGTCTTGTCGCAGGTTTTCCGTTCACTATCTTGTATCAACTTCAAAAGGATCGAATCCACATCGCAGACATAATGCATCAGCATAGAAAGCCCGGATATTGGAAAGAGCGATTGCGTGGGTGAGTCTCAAGCAGCGGGTAGGATTGCAGCGCGTTCAGCACTGGAGTGAATGAGAATGCGATGCCTCCCACTATCTGCCTCCGCGTTGATATTGACATCCCAACCTCCCTGTAATACTCTGCCGCTATCTCTTCTGACCACGCGTCACCTCACTCATTAGAACCCCCGAGGACGCGGCGGCAAACCCCTTCAGTGTAATTACACTTGTCGTCACGCGAGCGAGCCTGTCGCAGCGATCGGAGAAGCAATATGAGTGCACAGATTTGGGATACTGTTGCCACCAGTTTCGATGACGAGATCTTCAACACTCTCGCGAGCGATCGAAACAACATCATACGGGGTCACATAGAACGATTCAGTTCCCCGGAGCTGGACGCTTGCGACTTCGGCTGTGGAGTTGGAAGGTATTTGCCGCTGCTGGCCCGGAAATTCAAAGCTGTATGCGCGGTGGACATTTCCAAAAAGTGTCTCGCGGTGGCCGAGCGTAACTGCGCCTCTCTCGACAACGTGACCTATTGGAAACTCGATCTATCAACCAATCACTCGAAACTAGACAAATTCGATTTCGCGATCAGCATCAACGCGCTGCTCGATCCCTCGTTGCGAAAACGGCGCGCTGCACTCGAAACCATCTTTCAACATTTGAAGCCGCAGGGACATCTCGTGGTTGTGGCTCCCTCTCTCGAGTCGGCGCTTTTCTCAACCAGCCGCCTGTTCGATTGGAGGCTGAGAACGAACAATGCACGAAAGAATGGTTTCGCGATAAAGCTCGGCGCAAGGGACGCTCGCAGCGTCGATGTCGCGAGGGGTGTGTTGAATCTGGATGGCTGGCTCGAGAAGCACTACTTGAAAGAAGAGTTGCTCGTCGCGCTCCAGGAGGTGGGATTTGAAGTCCAACACTTCGAGAAGGTCGAGTATTCGTGGAGCTGTATGTTTGACAAGCCTCCTCGATGGATGAAAGACCCATATCCCTGGGACTGGCTTGCGACTTGCCGGAAGAATTAGAGGTACGACAACAATGGGCGGACCGAAAGCAAGCCGACCGAATATGCCGGGCTATGGAATCGCGGATGCCAACGAAGGCAAAGGCCTGCTTTCCTGGAGCTGGGCAGCCGAACGTTTGACCGAGGCGCGAACGTATTGGATTGCGACAACGCGATCGGACGGACAGCCTCACGTAATGCCGGTGTGGGGAGTGTGGATCGATGATAAGTTTTATTTCAGCACCGGGAATCAATCTCGCAAGGCTCGCAACCTGATTGAGAATCCGCGCTGCTCGATCTGCTGCGAGCTTGGCGAAGATCAAGTCATTCTCGAAGGATCGGCGCAATTGATGGACGATGGAAATCTGGCGCGCAAGTTTGGCGAGGCGTATCAGGCCAAATACGATTTCGATATGGAAGGCTTCAACGAGCCGTTCTACGCGGTCCATCCGAAGACGGTTTTCGGATTCACTACCGCGGATGATCAATTCACCAAAACAGCCACTCGATGGATATTTGATTGACGTTGATGACTACCAGGTCCAGCGGCAGCGGTTGCTTCAACTTCAAGTCGTAAGGTCTCGAATGGCGCTGATGACCTCGTCATCGCTCGGTCGAAAGATCGGTAACACTGATTTACGGTAGCGAATCACACCCTGCTGATCGATCACGATAACCGCCCGCTGCGACCCGCCCAGCATCGACTTCACGCCGAGAAGCTTTGTCACTTTGCCGCTCTCATCCGCCAATAAGCGTTGAGGCAGATCGTGATGCTCGGCGAATTTCCTGTGAGATTCAACCGAGGCAACCGAAATCGCGACGACCTCCGCACCGGTTGTTTGATAGTCAGCCCAGCGATCACGCATGCTGCACATCTGCTTCGTGCAGACCGGGGTTTCGTCTCTGGGATAAAAGACCAGCGCGACAACCTTGCCTCGATGCTTTGATAAACGCCACGCCTCGTTGTTCGCGTCCTTCAATTCGAAATCGGGTGCGACTTGTCCGGCTGCCGTTCCGGTTGCTGGTGTGCTCATATCTGATCCTCTTTACCTTTCCTTGATAATAGCTCCGTGCTTTTTCAATATCTCGATCGTGCGCTCGATCGGAAGCGCCTCGACTGTGTGCCCTCGCCCGGTCGTCGTCGTAGCTCGAAAGAGTGAATTGTAAACTGCTTCCTCGGTCGCTTCGATGACCGCCAAAAACAAAGGCGACATAGCGTCGTTCGACAGCAGTTTTACGTCACGGGCCGCGTACATGTTCTCGTTCGCTCCGCGAGCCCGAATCCGAACTTCCGGCGCCGTCGAAAACGCGATCGCATAGTCACCGCTCCCGTTGCTCGCAGCCGATCCCGTGCGCGCAAGCCCCATCATCGATCGCGCGGCCATCCTCTTCAGATTGCGAGCTTCGACCGGTGCGTCCGTCGCGATGACTATGATCACCGAACCATCAGCGAGGTCTTGAACTGAATTCTTAGGCGGGTTCTCCCGATCAAGCTCCTGCTTCAAATAATATCGCCCAAGTTCGCGGCCGACTGGGACACCCGCGATCGTCAACGCACCGCCGAAGTTCGTTTGCACCAGCACGCCGACAGTGTAGCCCCCAAGATTCACGGGCAGCTTTCGCGATGAGGTCCCGATTCCACCCTTGAAGCCAAAGGCCACGGTTCCAGTTCCAGCGCCGACCGAGCCTTCTGCAACCGTGCCGCCCTTAGCATTCTTAATCGCGCTGAGAACGTCGGTGCTTGTGATGTGGCGCCCGCGAATGTCGTTCAAGTATCCGTCGTTCGTCTCCGCGACCAGCGGGTTTACCGATTGGACGTCTTCGTTGCCAGGAAGCGCGAGCACGTAGTCGAGCACCGCATCGGCAGTTCGCGGCACGCTCAGAGTCGAGGTGAGCAATATCGGAGTTTCGATCTCGCCAAGCTCGTTCACCTGAGTCGAGCCGGCAAGTTTGCCAAAGGCGTTGCCTTGAACACTGCTCCGGGGACCTTCTCGCGAAATAGATTCCCAACGTGCGGAAGCACGGCCGTAACGCCGGTTCGCACCTTGTCGCCGCGAACGATAGTCGTGGAACCGACGCGAACGCCAGCCACGTCGGTGATGGCGTTGAGTTCCCCAGGCGGAAGCACACCAATAGTGAGCCCCAGATCGCGGGCACGAGGCCGTTCGTTTTTTTGCATAGCCAACCCGATGCAGCTTAGCGAAACGGTAACGACACAGAGCAGTACTTTCAATCATCCTCCCGGCAAGATATGTGAAGATTACTAGTGAATTCGGAGCCCCTATGATTTATCATCTCACTGTCTGTCACATCAACCCCTGGCTCCGCTCCCTATTGAAAAGCTTTCGCCATCATTGATTAATCGAATGCGAAGGCCTGCAAGTATTACAGTCGTCTATTGTGGGAGGCAGGATGCTCCAATACTCGCTCGACGAGATTACCCAAACCGCACTCATAAACGAAGGACTCCTCACAGCGGACCAACTTTCGAACGCGCGCCGGCTTCAACAGCATCTCGACGGACAGAAAACGCTTGGCGACGTCCTCGTCGAGTTGAACTGCATAAGCAAGCCAAATCTTGATGACTTCGTCCGCCGGCATCGCAGCAGCATCAGCATCAGCGACATACTGATCGCGCGCCGGCTCGTCAGCGCTCAGGACGTCATGACGGCGCGCGATATACAGCGCAAGTCGTCGCCCAAATCAAAACGCATTGGCGAAACGCTCGTCGAGATGGGCTTGATTGAGGAGCGGCACGTCGTCGAAGCGCTCGCGGAAAAATTTCACCTGCCGCTGCTCGATCCTGATATCACCGAAATCGATGTCGATTTGGTGCGCAAGGTATCGCTGAAATATCTTCGCCGTCAGGTTGCCCTTCCGATAAAACTCGAAGCCGGACAGTTGCACCTTCTTGTCGCCGATCCCACGATGACTCACTTCGTCGAAGAGATCGAGCGCTTGTTTGCCTGCCGGGTGCAGTTGGCTCTTGCGGCAACTTCAATAATCAATCAGAAGCTCGAGCTCGTCGACGCGCTGCTTCAGGGCAAGGACGCGGGAATCGGCGACTATCAAAAGGTCAAATATCACACGCTCGAAACACAGGTGCAGACCGGAGACGACCGCGTCGTTCAAATGGTCGATCAGTTGATTCGCTCGGCAATCGAGGAAGGCGCGTCTGACGTTCACCTCGAGCCGATGGCCAACAAGTTGCGCATACGTTATCGAATCGACGGCGTGCTTGTTCACAAGATGGACATGCCTCGCGACTACACGCCGCGAATCATCTCGCGAATAAAGATCCTCGCCGACGCCGACGTAGCGGAGCGCCGGAAGCATCAGGACGGCCGAATCTTCGTCAAGACCGACAAGCAGGAGATCGACATCCGCGCATCGTTTTATGCGACGGTGTTTGGAGAGAACGTGGTTCTGAGAATTCTGAACAAGGCTTCGTTGATCGGGCTTCAGGAGCTTGGGTTCGCGCCGAACATTCTCAGAATCTACAGCGAAGATGTTCTTGCGGCGCCGTCGGGCATCACTCTTATCACCGGTCCAACGGGCTCGGGTAAGACCACGACGCTGTACAGTTCAATCGATCACTGCAACGACCCGACGGTGAAGATCATCACCTGCGAAGACCCGGTCGAGTACGTGATAGACGGCATATCACAGTGTTCGATCAACGAGAAGATCGGGCTGGGTTTCAACGAAACCCTCAAGTCAATCGTTCGCCAGGACCCCGACATTATCGTGATCGGCGAGATTCGCGATCGCTTCTCGGCGGACATCGCGGTCCAATCCGCGCTGACCGGGCACAAGGTCTTCGCCACGTTTCACACTGAAGACTCAGTCGGCGCTCTAGTCCGATTGATCAACATGGAAATCGAGACCTCGTTGATCGCTTCGACTATCGGCGCGGTGCTTGCGCAAAGGTTGGTTCGAAAAGTGTGCTCGAATTGCCGCGAGAAGCACACTCCCGAGGATCGCGTGCTTCGCCGGTTCGGATTGAGTCGCGAGGAACTGAATCAGTTCACGCTCTGGCATGGCAAGGGCTGTCACGCGTGCAACTTTACGGGGTATCGGGGGCGAATCGGGATCTATGAACTGCTGGTGCCGAACGTCGACATCCGGGATGCAATCCTTCAGAAGCGCACGATGCAGGAGATCCGCCAGATGAGCCTTGAAGTTTGCAACCTGTGTACGATGCAGGAGGACGGAATGGTGAAGGCGCTTCGTGGAGCGACAACGCTCGAAGAGGTTCTGGAAAACGCGCCGCGAGTCTTTCATCACCGCTCGCTCGAAACGCTAATGGAAATCGTCGGGTGACAAGGCAAGACAATTTGCCGCCTGACCTTTGTTAGCTGCGGGTATTAGCTGCAAGCTTCGGTTGCCTGAAGCTCCGCCGCATCCAAAACCTCGTGCACCTTTCGAATCAGCGAGTCCTTCGTGAACGGCTTTTGAAGAAATGGTGTCTCCCCGTCCAGAACGTTGTGAACGACCATCCTTCGAACAAGCCATCAGCTCCCGGAATCAGAGCACAGGGTCAAAGGTGGAAGCGACTGCGGCAATCGACGACGCAATTGACCGGGGCATGCAGGCCGCGCAGGAATTGAATGCGGTAGTGCAAAACAAACTTCGCGACGACAAGCCGGCTCTGGCAGCCTGGACCAGCGCGCGGCACGTCGAGCGCCGTTCAGGTTCGGCAGGAGCGGCAACTCCCGGGTCGTCCGAGCCTCCGTCGGGGACTCCGCCACCACCGAGTCGGACGACGCCTCCGACGTCTTAGCGTCGCGGAAACGAATGTCCGCCGACCTGCGGCATTTCATTGGTTCAGCGGCGCGGCGCGGATAATGTCCGCACACACCGTTTCGCCCTTCTTTTTAGGCGTCGAACCAATGCGCATCAACCACCAGGTTGGCGGACCGCTTGATTTTCGGACTTGCTGACCACCGATTGAAGGAGGAGTCGACTTAATGACGTACTATTATTTCAAGGACACTGCCGGAGAATGGCGGTGGCATTTGAAGGCCGCCAATAATCAAATTATCGCCGTGTCAGGTGAGGGGTACAAGAATGAGGCCGATTGTCTGGCGGCAATCGAGCTTGTCAAGAAGTCGTCATCAGCCCCGCTAAAGAAAGCCTGATCGCGACCGAAGGAAGCATTACACCGTCTTCGGCACGACCCCGTAGGGTCGCGGCATACGTCTCGGAAACGATAGGTGTGCAAAAATAAATAAGGGTAGAAGCCGCAACCCCGTTGGGGTTGGGCGGCAACGCTACTAGCCTCCCAGGGTAGCCGAGTACGGCAACCCTGGGCTACACGACGAGACCCCTTCGGGGTCGCGCGGATAACCCCGAAGGGGTTGCATCTGTCAGCCCAAGGTTGCTGTACTCAGGGCTACACGACGAGACCCCTTCGGGGTCGCGCGGATAACCCCGAAGGGGTTGCATCTGTCAGCCCAAGGTTGCTGTACTCAGCTACCTTGGGACCGTCGCGGGGATGGGGTGCAACCCTGAAGGGGTTGCGTCCGGCGGTCTAATTCGAAGCCTCTCGGAGGAAAACGATGCCTCAGTCCCTATCGTGCGTATTCATCCATCTAGTATTCTCGACCAAAGAACGACAACCCTTTTTGAAAGACGCCGACATGCGAAGCGCTCTGCACGCATATCTAGGTGGTATTTCAAAGACGCTTGAGTGCCCGCCGATCATAGTGGGTGGAATGCCGGACCACGTTCATTTGCTCGCTCGGTTCGGGCGCACGATAACGCAAGCCGAGTGGGTCAAGGAATTAAAACGTGTCTCGAACCTTTGGTTGAAGGAACAGGGTCGCAAGTATGCGGATTTTCAATGGCAAGGCGGATACTCGGACTTCTCAGTGAGCCCGTCAAATCTGGAACGAGTGAAGAGTTACATCGCGAATCAGGAAGAGCATCATATGAAGCTGAATTTCCAAGATGAGTTGAGAGAGTTGCTGCGGAAGCATGAGGTAGAATGGGATGAGCGTTATGTGTGGGATTAAGGCACAACCCCTTCAGGGTTGCACCCCATCCCGCCGCTTCCCAAGGTTGCCGTACTCGGCGCGACCCCGAAGGGGTCTCGTCGCGTAGCCCAGGGTTGCCGTACTCGGCTTACCCTGGGAGGCCAGCAGTGTCGCGGCCCAACCCCAACGGGGTTGTGTCTTCGCCCCTCGTTCATTGTGTGCATATCGCTTCCGAGACATATGCCGCAACCCCTTCAGGGTTGCACCCCATCCCGCCACGATTCCCAAGGTAGCTGAGTACAGCAACCTTGGGCTGACAGGTGCAACCCCTTCGGGGTTATCGGCGCGACCCCGAAGGGGTCTCGTCGCGCAGCCCAGGGTTGCCGTACTCGGCTACCCTGGGAGGCCAGCAGTGTCGCGGCCCAACCCCAACGGGGTTGTGTCTTCGCCCCTCGTTCATTGTGTGCATATCGGGTCCAAGACATACGCCGCAACCCTTTCAGGGTTGCACCCCATCCCGCCACGATTCCCAAGGTAGCTGAGTACAGCAACCTTGGGCCTAGCGGATGCAACCCTGAAAGGGTTCCGGCTATGCACGCCGCACCTACGAAACGTGCTCAGTGTAGCAGCCCTCGCACGAATTTGACTTGCAAGCAGATCAATGATCGTCATCTGATCCAATGTTGAATCGCGCTACCAACGGAAAATGATCCGAGAGACTTGATTTGTAAGCCGCGCATGTCAGCGGCGTCCCGCTCGACGAGGTGAACATACTCGTATCGTTGAATGACACGATCCTCAGGCTGTTAGCCTCGTACTCATTTGTAAAGCTCCTCGATATCGCAAAGCCATCCAGCAAAGGCCCCTTCAACGGATTACAACTCCCTATGTGCGAGGTCTGACCCGACAGCGACTCCGTCGAAATGAATCGCAGGAATTCGGCATTGCTCGCGCCGGGACTCATCCTTGAAAAGTTAGAGTCATCCTCGCCCGGAATCATGTTGTAATCGCCCACCACTAACATCCTTCTCGACGCCGTGTGTAGCCGTGTTGATGAAGTTGCCGATGGCGGTCGCTTCGCGGTTGCGAATGATTCGGGGATCGGCGCTCGATCCATTGGTTGGCCTCCCGGCTTTCATATGTACGGCTATGAGGATGAAATCAAACTGTCCGATGCGGACTGTCGCGCTCAACGCTTTTCGGAGGTTTGCGCTGCCGGCATCCGATCCGGGTATGAGCCGCAGATTGGAAACGGTGACCCCGTCTTTGAACACGAGCGCGAGGTTCTGAGTAGCGGTTTGAGTGAGTATTCGCATTGAGTAGTGGTCTCCCAGATGAGTGAGATCGTTCACAACGGTGACGGCGGCGGCGTTAGGATTCACTTCGACAAGCGCGATGACATCGGGCCGCAGATTGTGTATCGCCCTGGCTACTCGTTTAGCTTTAGCGGCGGTGACGGGAGCAAATCCTTCTATGTTCCACGCAGCGACAGTCGCCGTCTGAGCGAGTATCCCAGCGGGAAAATGACAGATGACCAAGAGAAACAGAAAGCGTAAGAGAGATCGAGCTTTCATAGAACAAGTCTCCTTCCCAGGTAAAGAGGCTTAGAGACGACTAGCTTATAACGCAATTCGTTCTGCGGTTCAACGACCAGGGCAACGTATCCAACCGCTTAGTGCTGGTTTGTTACGAACGAGAGGAGTCCGCACGCGATCTCGGGCCTAACAAGTATATCGTGCCGCCAAGCCCTGCAATGTCATGTTATCTGTAATCGCATCGTGCGGAATGAGTAGATACTTCCACGGCTTCCCACCGTAGCTCGCAGTATGATCGGTCGCGTGCCGACACCAAGTCACTGCGACATCACGCTTTGCTATGACCTGAGAATCGTTCATCTCGCCTTTGGCCTTCGGCTCAAGCATGTAAATCGTGTCCGCATTCTCGGCTACAAAATCCGGCTGGTATTCGGGATGGTCCGCTCCCCACTTGTAATAAATCTGAAACTGACCCCTCGCGGGCTTGAACCATTTTGAAGAGTCACGCTCCAAAATGACTGCAAGTTTGCGCTCCGAGTCTGATTGAAACTTCTCGACGTGGTACAGGCACTTGCTGAACCCTTCAAAGAGGTATTTCGCCATATTGCTTTTGTCAGCAGGCGATACGCGGTAATCAAGCCGGTCTTGTGTCGCCGATGCAGTGTAAGCGCTCTGTTTCAACTCAGTGAAGCCCTTGCTGATTCTTACCTCGTGCTCGACTTCATCTTCCCAGTAGTGGTCTTGCATCTGAGAGTGAATGAACCGCGAGATCTCGCGCTGGTGAAGCCGCAAGACCTTGCTGGTGTCATCTTCTGACAGATAGCCGAGAAAGTGGTTCACGACTTGTGCCGCGAGGTCATAGAGCAAATCCGCGTGGTCGTCATAAGCCACATCGTCGAAATCAACGAGCCCGCTTACGATGTAGTTTTCAAGGCGCGCTTCTCGAATCCCCGCTTTGCCAAGCCCCAACACTTCGAATTGCTGTGTCCGCAGGTGCTGAATCCACAGCTCATCCGATGGCGCGGGATAGTTCAACGTCGTCAGTTCCAATTCGAATGACTTGAAGCCCGAGCGAACCTCGCCCTTTGGCACAATCAGTATGCGAGGAATGTCGATGGTCTCCTTAGCGATTAGTGCCGCCGTTCTTGCAACCACGGCCGCCACGTCAGGCTGTTTCGTTACTCCTTCCAGTTCCATCTGAACCGGGCGATACTGAGCAACTACCTCCTTGATGACTTCCTCCTGAATTTCTTGTTTCTCCAGATGGGTCACGCTTGGCAATTTCTCGGGCTGGCTCTCGAGTCTTCGCATTACTTCATAGGCGATCTGTGCGACCTTCCGCTCTTCCGGATCTTCAAACGTTTGCTGTTCATTCGAACCCGCAACCTGAGTGGTCACAGTGGCCTGCTGTGGTTCAAACCCGAGCTTCGTTGCTAACCGCGATTGAGACACCACCGTCACCGTCTTTTGCCCAAGCTCATTGGGATTCAGCTCAACTGTCTGTAAGCGTAGCGGCGAGTCAGACTTCTTCGCTTCTTCAATGATCTCTTGAAACTTGTCGTGGGCGACGATGTTCAGACGGTCAACCGATGTCACACCAGTTCGCTTTCCGTAGGGCAACCGCAGACCGCGTCCGATAGATTGTTCGATCAATGTCCTCGCATTCGCCGCGCGGAGGGGCACTATCGTGTACAGGTTAGTCACGTCCCAACCTTCCTTGAGCATGTTGACGTGAATTACGATCTCGGTGGGTTCGTCCGGTTGCTCTACCTTCAGGAGCCGGTCGATCATCTCGTCCTCTTCCTTACCCGTCCTGCTTGAATCGACCTGTATCACTTTCTCTTTGTATCGGCCTTCGAAAAACTCTTGCGATTGGATTAGGTGAAGCAGTTGGCTGGCATGCGTCGTATCGCGAGCGATCACGAGCAGAAACGGTTTCACGATTGGGTTGCTTGTTTCGCGAGCGTAGGTCTCCAATTCAACCTTCAAACTTTCGTGAAGGTGAACTCCGTCTTGGAGCTTCAACTCCTCGATAGCTTCAGGGGACATCCCGGATGGATTGAAGTTCTTGCGCGTGACGACCGCGGGCTCCTTTACAAAGCCGTCTTCCATCGCGCTCGCCAGGCGATAGTTGTAAATGATGTTCTTGAAATCGACCGGCCCTTTGTTCGTCTCTACGAACGGAGTCGCCGTTAGCTCCAGTCCGATTACTGGCTTTAGCTCATTGATTGCCCGCACGCCCGCCGATGCCCGGTAGCGGTGTGATTCGTCCATGATCAGCACCAGGTCTTTCAACCCTGCGAGGTAGTCAAAGTAGCTCTCGCCGATGTATTCGGACAGTCGCTTGATCCGAGGCGATTTTCCACCGCGCACTTCGGAGTTGATCTTGGAGATGTTGAAGATGTTTACTTTGCATCGAAGCACCTGGTCGTACAATGTGCCGATCATCCTCTCATAGTTATCACCAGTGATTACCGCAGGCGCGTCCGTCGCGAATTCAGCGATGCCCTTAAAGACATACTTCGGGGTGTTGGGTGTGAAATCCCCGATCAGCTTATTGTAGATCGTCAGGTTCGGCGCGAGCACAAAGAAATTGTTGAAGCCGTGCGCCAGGTGCAGGTAGCTGATGAACGCGCCCATCAATCGAGTCTTGCCAACTCCCGTAGCAAGCGCGAAACAGAGCGAAGGAAACTCGCGCTCGAAATCAGTCACCGAAGGGAACTCGCTGCGGATAGCATCGAGCGCCGCTTGAATATCGGCGTCTTTGGCAGGTGGCGCAATCTCCGTTATGCGGTCGAGAATCTCCAGCGAACGCCGTTGAGGCGGGCGCAGACTCAGACGACCGGCGATGGCGTTGACGTGACGGTTCATCGTTTTGACCTGCGCTTTCGCGGCGTCGCTTCGATCTCGGCATTTTGTTTTGCGTGCTGAACCGCCTGATGAAGTTGTCTCTGCAAAACCTGTCGAGGCGGCAACTCGGTCAGATACTTCGCGACTCGCACTCCGGCCTTATCAAGTTGCAGAAGCTCAATCTGCTCGTGACCCGCTTCCGAGCATAGAATCAGTCCGAGCGGCGTGTTCTCACCCACCTCCATTTCGTGCTTCTCCAACCAGCGCAGGTAGAGTTCCATCTGACCTTTGTAAGCGGCCTTGAATCTACCGAGCTTCAGCTCGACCAGCACCAGGCGTCGTAGCCGGCGGTTGTAGAGTAGTAGGTCGAGATAGAAATCCTCGCTGTCAACCACAATGCGCTTCTGTCTCTCGACAAAGGTGAAGCCTGCGCCCATTTCAAGGAGGAACTGTTCGATCTCTCTGAGGATCGCGGCCTCAAGATCCTTCTCCGCATAGGCGCCGCGCAGACCAAGGAAGTCGAGAAAGTAAGGATCTTTGAAGACGAGGTCCGGCGTCAGCTTGTCTTCTTCTCGGAGTGCGGCCAACTCCTGGCGAACCAGCTTCTCCGGCTTCTTCGAAAGCGCCGTACGCTCGTACAGCATTCCGTCAATCTTGTTTCGCAAGGTTCGTGTAGCCCACTTCTCGATACGGCACATCTCGGCGTAGAAATCCCGTTGAAGTTGGTCTTTGAATGGAATGATCATCAGAAAGTGCGTCCAACCCAATTGTGTCATCAGTGATGACACAATCTGCGGATCAGGAAATGTCTCTGCAAAGCGAACCATGCGGAATAGGTTGCGACGGCCAAACCCGCGCCCAAATTCGGTCTCTAATTGTCGCGCCAGCGTAGCGACAATTTCTCTCCCATACGCGGCCCGCTTCTCTTGCAGAATGTCTTTGCGTATTCGTTTGCCAATGCGCCAATAGAGGATCGTCAACCCGGCGTTTACCGTGACGGCTACCGACGAACGCGCCTCTGCGATCATCTCGCGGACATCACGTAGCAATGATCGGTTCATTACCGCTTGCGAGCGCTTCGGCAATGGGGCAGAGCTATTCTTCATTCAGCTTCCTCCTCGACGAATAACTCTTGCTGGCCGGGTTTGGGCGGGGCCTTCGGAAGGTTCTCGACGCTCAGGCTGTAGTCGTCGTGGCCCCACTCGCAACGCGACAACACCGCGCGGGGAATCTTCTTGACCGTCAGGTTGGCCCACCGCTCGGCCTTGCCGCGAAACGCCGTGCACAGCACCAAGAGCGTTCGATCGGACCCGACTTCATCGCTCAACTGCTGAAGCTGATCGGGGCTCAGGTTCTGAGTCGTGACGTAGACGAAATCGCGCTCGGTTGAATGTCCGTGTTGCCAGTAGATGGTGTCGCTCGGCACGTAGACAAAGCCTTCGAGCTTGCACAGCGCCTCGGCCAGCATCGCGGAGTTGTATTGCTTACTGATGACCCAGTTTCCCCACTTGTCTTTTTCGAGCAGTGAAGGCGCGAGCCGGTAATAGCGAAACCCTCCGCCGCCTTTCCAGGCTACAGCTTTGGTGATGCCGCCCGGGTCTTCGCCGTCGATGACTTTCTTGAGTCGAGGAATAATGTGAGTGTGGCAGTGCTCGCCGAGCTCGATCATGATCCAGCGCCGCCCCATCTTGTGCGCGACTGCGCCAGTGGTGCCGGACCCGGCGAAGGAATCCAGAACCCAGTCACCGGAATTCGTCGCTAGTGAAATCACACGCTCAATTAATTTTTCCGGTTTTGGGGTATCAAAAGCTTTCGCGCCTCCGAACAACGCTTTTATTTCCGCCTTCGAAGTTCTGTTGCTTCCGCTCTGACTGTGCGACCAGATGGTTTCTGGGGGTCGATAGGATTCGACATCCCCGTAAATCCGATAGTAGGGGGCCCACCCGCTTCGCCCACGGATCCATTCTATCAAGTGCTTGTCTGCTTCGGTTCGCTCTTTGCCCCAACGCCATCGCCCTTCCGTTCCGTCTTTGCGAATCGGAAATACATCGGTGCCATCGGGTGCGGTTAGTGAGAAGTAGAGGGTTGGTCTGTCAGCACGCGAATCCTCTCCGCCCATCGCTCGGAGAGGCTTTAAGTAGTAAGGTCGGCCATCCTCATCAGTCTTGTCGTAGTGCGCGGCCATACCGAGCTCGTTTGCGGGAAGTTTGTTGATTCTGAAGTTTGCCTTATCCTTTGCGAACGCCAGGATGTGATCATGCCGCGTCGAAAAGAACTCTGCGTCCATTCTCGGACTGTCTGCCTTTTCCCAAATGACGTTGGCGAGAAAGTTAACTCGACCAAATATTTCGTCACAAAGTACCTTACAATAGTGCGCTTCTGTATCGTCCAAGTTGATCCAAATCGAGCCGTCATTCGATAGGAGATGTTTTAGCAGCTCCAGCCGATCCCTTAGCAAGGAAAGCCAAAGGGAATGCTCCACGCCATCATCGTAGTGTGCGAAGGCACTTCCAGTATTATAAGGTGGGTCAATGTAGATACATTTGATTTTGCCAGTGAACTCCTGTTCGAGAGCTTTAAGCGCCAACAAATTGTCCCCGAGGATGAGCCGGTTATGAAATATGTCCCGATCAATCACGCGATGCTGTGCGTGGTAGGACTTCTCAGGGTCTTCAAGAAGAATGCGCGGCTCCAACCTTGGCCGATTCTCTTTCCCAATCCAAGTTAGTTCGAGTTTTGGTAGTGACCTATAAACCATTATTCTAGGCTGTAAACTCCAAGACTTGCTGCGCTAGTAGCTCCTCCAAGAAAGAGGAACGCTTGAATTCCGAAACCTTTGAATACCGGTCCTCCAAACGCTCCTTGAGCCTGAACAGTCGCTTTGATGCCGTATCAGTTAGTCGGCCGTAACAAACTCCTCGAATCTCTGCGTGTTCCACGTCTGCTATCTTCAGCGTCTTTTCCAGCGTCACGGACTCATCGACTCGACTGCCGACAACGAAACAGTGAATTAAGTAGTGACCCGAAATATGCCCGCAATGGCGAATACCATCGGCATATTCTTCCGCCTGTGCAAGTTCTTTCCGCCCGATCTTGGAGTCGCCTCTCTTTAGTTCTATGAGCACAACCTTTCTTATTTGCGTTAGGTCCGCTCGGTCCAATTCTTCGAGCGCCACAGCGCTGATTGTCGATTCGGGGAGCATCAACAGATCGGCCCGCTTGCGCCAGTTTGGATAGTCCTCTGAAGATGTTCCTACACCAAAGACCTTATTAACGGCATTCTTCAGGCTTTGATTTGATGCGTACTCACTGCTCTCAAATTCCGGACCGAATAACCATCGCGCCTCAGTGACTAGAGGGTGAAGGGTATGAAGTTCGTCAGTGTCCGACCGAATTGAAAGCAATTCTATGGCTCTTATCGTAGCTATTCGTCGATCAATCTCGTCCAAAACTAACAAAGCGTCCTGGGCAGACCACTCTTCAAGCAATTTGTCGAGAGCTTCGACATCATCACTGGGTAGAGACGATAAGGTCTTCAATAGGTGCTGACCGCTCTTTGTTCGTTGCAGATTAATGACCGCCTGAACAGCAGTAGACAAGCTCTCTGAACTTATCGTAGGTTCGCGCTCGACAACCGCCTCTACGAATTCCGCGATACCTTCGCGCGCGAATCCGCTTAAAGAGCGTATGTCGGAGAGATTCTCTTCGAAGGCTCGTCGCTTTGTATCATCGACTTTTTCCCGTGAATAATCCTTGTATCTGTCCAGTGCGAACTCGGCAAGAACCTCATTGAGCGCGTTACGGTTCTCGCCCTTTCGAAACCCCGACCAGTCCGGCTCCAGGTCGTTTTCCATGCAATCGCATTTGACGAGAATGGTGAATCGTCGGCCAAAAGTTGTCCTCGCATCGATAGGCGTGAAATTCCCGAGGGTCCACGACGGCTCTCCGACGAGACGGCCCTGTACCCAAAACGCAAATCCTTGCTTTTGCTTGGTTCTTGCGCTCTTCTGCGTATCAACAATTATTGCTTCGATCTCACCGCAACCCGGTACCTGGAGGGTAACCGGTTCTTCAGCTCCGGGGTGGGTAGCTAGAGATAGCGTAGTGCCGTTTACTGAAATCACAAAGCGAGGATCGTGGATGAACCTGGCAGAGATAGATTCTCTAATCGCATCTCCATCCGGCAAATTCCGTTTTACGACGCCTTCAATAATCGTTCCGTGTCCTTCTTCTTCGTGCACATTCTCGGAACTGATGACGAAGGGATGCTGACCGCGCGAGACCTTTACCTCAAACGTCGATAACCTTCCATCACATTTCGTGCGCACCGTGTAGCTGTCACAGAAACAAAGCATGGCGTGACGCCCAATTCCATTGCGACCATAAGCGACCCTGTTCCCACCATCGACCTCGGCAGGAAATTCCACCCGCCTCCCTTGGTGCTTCGTCCGTTTGTAGCCCAGTGTCATCCATCTTTGCTTGAACTGCGCGGCTGTCATTCCGGTGCCGTTGTCAGAGATCCGGATGACTTCTTCCGCCTCCGTTGGTATGAGTATCTCAACTTTCTTAGCGCCCGCATCCCATGCGTTTGCAACAAGCTCCGTGAGTGCGAAGTCTGGATCCCTTGCGATGTTTCCGACCGTTCTAACAAGATAGTCATCTTCGAAGAGTGACCCTTGAACGATTTGTTTCATCCTACACTCCTTAAGTTTCGCAAATCTGAGAGGCGTCGCCTTTTCAATCTGCCTGATCGAGCTCTTGCCTTCGCTAACGCATTGTTAGATTACTTTCTTTTTTACTGCAGCGTCGAAGATTTCCCGATTTATCATCGATATCAACCGACTGTTGCTCAACAGGGTCAGCACTGTTTCGGCATTGTCGGCGGTGACGGTAATCTTACCGTCTACTACAACTACTCCCCAATCTTGTTCGGCTAGAACCTTGATCAAGCTTTCCATGAATTTACGATCCTGATAGTAGGCACTCTTTCGAATCGTGGAGACCTTCCGCAGATGGTTTAGGTTATCGCCGATATGTTCCCGCAGAGGAATGATGTCGCTGAAGACTCCGAGCATATCGAACTCATCCAACGTTGCGTCTCGGTTGTCCTCCATTCCCTTTCGAAAATTGAGCGCAGACTCGAAGTCCTTTTTGTGTGTGATAAAGGCAAACCCATCACTTACTAGGAAGTCTAAGTTGAGATCGAGGGTAAATACTTGTTCGTCGCTGAGATCGACCAGCATGTCATCCCGAAAAAAAAGAGAGGTTAGCGAGTTTACTTTCTTCGCTTGAGTAAGGGCGTTGATTTTGCGCATTCCGTAAATGGCTTCATCGTCTTTTCTCAACTCTATTACCAGTGCCCATGAATTGAGTAGTTGCTCGTACTTTATCGCGCGAGGGTTGTCGATGCCCTTCTTGATTTCTTCTTCAATCTTCACAAAGTCCGTCTCGCTTGAATCCAAAGTGAATATCCGATTGTCTTGGTCAGAGCTCAGAAAGGTGTACTCTTCGAGCACCATATCTTTGCCTTGTAGCCTACTCGTTATCGCGCCCTTTAAGCGGCGATTCAGCTTTGAGTCGGTTTCAACTCGAACGACCGAGTAGACCGCTTCTCTCCCAGACAGATGGCGTTTAACAAGCCAAAGGTTCGTATGCCAACCCTTGAAATCAATTCTCTGGATTTTCTTCAAAATGCTGGTGGCTTTGCCGTTAGTCATGTAAATCCTCCTTCTGCGTTTCAAAGGTGGCCAAGTAAAGAAACTGGGAAATCCGCTCTATCTTGGGACGATCTCCCACTCGCAAGACTTCTCGTGAGAGCGCTAGTCCCTGCCATTCCGCCTTGCCGCTCCTAAACTGGCAGTCATACAGCCCATAGCCGCGTAACGCGAGAACCGGGTTCACAAAGAGCGTATTAGTCTTATGAACGAGTAGAAACATGATGCTCATGAATATCGACAAACAAATAAGCGTCTTCCAATCACCAAGGTTGAAGTTATAGAAAGAAATCATGTACGGAATCGTATAGCTGAACAAATCGGCGGACTTATTCGACACTTTGGTGAGTTCTGTTTCTAGACCGGTCTTGATCGAACCTGCAGCGAGAAGAACGGTCGCGCACGCCACTGCCTCGACAATAACCAGGGCCGCAGCTAGCCGCGGATGAGACGGAAGGAATGAGTAAGTGTCGAGATCCTTAACTAAGAAAATCAGCACCAATGGGAAATAAGAACTAATGAACATGAGTAACGCGATAATTATTCTAGGCTTCATTCTTTGAGCCTCATTAGCGGGAAGTGTGCTCAACCCAGGGTCCATCTAATTGTGAATTGTTCGCTGCTTGATAGCCGCTGATCCAACTTGCCTTCAATCTCTACAATAAACTGTTCGCGCTTTTTGTCCACTTCGTCTTGCGCATCAAACAAAGAGCGACGCTTTTGGCTTCGCTTCTCTTCAAGCGACTTGATTTGCTTTTGCCCGGCAAGCTTTTCCTCAAGTGACAACGCGGCTAGCGCTCTTCGACGTGTCTCCTTGATCTCGCGGTCAAGCTCTTTGATCTCCCTCTCCAGACCCAGTTTCAAATCGTCGGCCCATCCCTCCAGTTTTGCTGCTTCGGCCTCGAAGAATCGCGCGTTCCGTTCAGAGACAGTTCGCTTGATAGCTTCCCTTCTCCGCTGAGCTACGGCTTCAAGGAGCGTTGGCAACTCGCGAACTGGAGCCGTGACCACAATCGAGCCATGCTTGAGCGGTGCGGTATATTCCACGTTTATTCGCGTGATCTCTGCATTTGCCGCGCCCAGAACGCGCCCTGGCAGCGTGAACAGTCTGCGGCACTCATCATCTCCCAATTCCCGACCTCCATCAGTCACAGCCGCGAGGATCAAATGGTCTTCGGCTTGATCGAGCGATTCGACAGTGAATAGCGATACCGATAACCAGCCCGCTTGTTCTAACAACGGCTCAAGTACAGTGACCTTGCCTTCGTGTTCGCTGTAGTCGAAGCGCACCTCGGCGACCGGCAACGTTCGCTCTTTGGCTTGTGCAACAACAGCGTCCGCCAGCGGATGACCAAGCCGGTAGAGATGCGCTTCGCCTGAACGTCGCGGAAGCTCGTAGAGACCCAGCGGTATGTCGCCGTTCGCAGTCGCAAAAGGATTCGACTCTAATCGGAACGATGACTCGTCTATGAATTCGGCGTGGTCCTTTAACTCGTGCTGACTGAGTTGCATGAGCAACCGCTCATAGCGATTCAGATAGGCTTTCGACGCCTTATCACTGACCCTCAGTTTTTCGCGAACCTCATCGTCGAAGTTCTCCAGAAGTTGCCGCCGAGTGCGAGTCATCTCCTGATCGATTTCGAAACTCAATTCGAGTTGCAGTTGATCGAAAGCCGTCTTGATCTCTTCGGTATGACGGCAGCTCTGATAGATATCGGCGATGCGTTTCTCGAAATCAACGCCCGAGCCTATCGCGCCGAGCACTTCATCGCTTGCGCCGAACACGCCTTCGAAGAGTTGAAACTTCTCGGACAGCAATTGAAAGACTCGCTGGTCGGCTTCGTTCTTCTTGTTCAGGAAATTCACCACCACGACATCGTGCTTCTGACCGTAGCGATGACATCGGCCGATGCGCTGCTCGATACGCTGGGGATTCCACGGTAGGTCGTAGTTCACCACCAGTGAGCAGAACTGAAGGTTGATTCCTTCCGCGCCGGCTTCGGTGGCGATCATTATGCGGCCTTCTTCCCGGAAGTAATCCACGATCGCCGAGCGCATGTCAGCAGTGCGTGAGCCGCTCACTCGATCCGTTCCCCGATGATGTTCGAGCCACGCCGCGTAAATCCGCTTCGAGCCTTCGTCGTTGTTCGAGCCGTTGAAGAGAACGATTCCTTCGGCGAATGGACTGTCAGCCAGAACACGCAACAAGTAACTCTGCGTTCGCCGTGATTCAGTGAAGATGATGGCCTTTTGTTGGGCCCCTCGCCTTGTTGCTTCGGCGAGGCCAATCCGTAAGGCTTCGACGAGGGCTTTGCCTTTGGCGTTGTGCTCGATTGAAGTCGCGAGTTGAGTAAATGCGTCGAGGTCGGCAATCTCAGCTTCGAGAGCCGCGCGGTCTTCGGCCGAGAGCAGTTCAGGCGCCGGTTCTTCGGGCCACTCTTCGGCCGTTTCGCCGAGGGCTTCGTAGTCCTTGTCGAGTTCTTCTTCCAGCGACTCCGCGGGTTCTTGTTTTCGCAGCTTGGCTTTGAGGCGTTTTGAGATGGTTACGAGAGCCCCGGCGATTGCAAAAGTCGAAGAAGCCAACAGCTTTCGCAGCACCAGCGTCATCAGGGAGCGCTGGCTTGCAGGCAGCGCTTGAAGGTTGTCGCGACGCAGGTAGTCAGAGACGAGATTGTACAACCGATCTTCGCTGTCTTCCGGCGTAAACTCTTCAACGAGAGGAAAGCGTCGAGTAAAAGGAACATAAGCCGTGACTTGTCTGCGCAGCGTCCGATGGCAGATGGGTTTCAGCCGCTCTTTCAAAGTTTCAAATACCTGCGCGTGATTCAGATTCGAGAACTGTTCGCGAAAGCTCTTGAGGTCGGCAAAGGTGTGCTCGTCGATGAAGCTGACGAGGCCGAAGAGTTCAAGCAGCGAGTTCTGAAGCGGGGTCGCGGTGAGAAGCAGCTTGTGCCTTTGTCCGAGAGCTTGCTTCAACGTGTTTGCAATGACGTTAGTCGGCTTGTAGACGTTGCGGAGTCGATGCGCTTCATCGATGACTACCAAGTCCCACGGCGTGTTGCTTACGTCCGAAGCCTTGCTGCGCGCGAACTGATATGAACAGATGACGATTGTGTCGGCTACCTCGAACGGCCGGAAGTTGCCGAGCTTGATGGCTTGATTGTAAGAACGTGATTCGATAAGCGCGCAAGGCAGGAAAAACTTCTCAGTCAATTCCTGATGCCATTGCTTGCGCAGGTTCGCTGGAGTGATGATCAAGATGCGTCGCTTGCGTTCTGCCCACCGCTGCGAGATCACAAGCCCGGCTTCAATTGTTTTTCCCAGGCCGACTTCATCCGCGAGTAACGCGCCTTTCGATAAAGGAGACCGGAACGCAAACAGAGCGGCGTCCACCTGGTGAGGATTCAAGTCAACCTGAGCGCTGGCTACCGCGCCCGCAAACTTCTCGACGCTGTCGGACGGGTAGCGTCTGGTTAGCTCGTGGGCGAAATATTTTGCGTGATAGTCCGTTAATCCCATTTGGCGAAACATAGTCCCAAAATCAAAGGTGACCCGAAATGTGAATGACAGAAGGCGAACTTACCGCGCAGCTTATCCGTAGCGGCCCACATCGTGGCTTCGAGACCAAGGTTCGCTCTATTGGTTTTGTCTCGATTCTTCTTCGCTCTCGCCATTGATCGCTTGCCAATCGACGCGCCATGAAGGCTTCTGAGCCGCGTCACTTAGATTGGGAAGCATTATCCCATAGACCGCTAAGCGATTCCACTAATGGCAGGTTTGATGAATTCGCGCGAACGTGTTCGACAGCATTGGTTTACCAAGCCTGACCGGGTGGCCGATGTCAGGCGAGCCGATTGTCGATTTGATTGTGCACTGATCACGAACGACAAGTTGAGGCGACCCCCGCGATGGACGCCGGAATCACCCGACACGCTGGAGGCTGCGAAAAGTGATCGCGGCTTAATCAGGATATTGTGTACCTATTAAGATGATTGTATACCTGCCTACCTACACTTGTGTCTTTCGTATTCTGTGATACACTGCTACCCGACAAACCAATAGTTAGTCGCCACAAGAGCGACCAGGCAGCCAGGTTGTTCCAGTTCGCTTAAGGCTTTGTATCTAAGCATCAGTATCAATGCAGCCAATACGAAGAGCGTCTCCGCGCCCAGATCGACAGGTTTGCCGTGATCGGCTTTCTTCGGTTCGTTCGCAATACTCCGCAACTGCTCGCCGGGACCGCAGATACATCCGGGCGCGCCGCATCCACACCAAATCGCCTTGCAGTGTATGCCCCGCGAACACGGGCAAGGACAAAGCAAGCAGGAGCATAGAAGTTAACAAGAGTCTTTTCGTGGGTTCCTCCTTGAGACGAAATACCGAGGCATTCTATCAACGACTGCTTCTTGGTGTGCGCAGCTTCACGGACCTGGGTAATAAGCTGATTCATCAGGCGCAAATAGCACACGCCTTTCGACACACAACTGTGGTCGAAGAAGCAGCCACGATTCTGTGCACTCTGCCAATAACAGAGCGAGAGTCCGCGCCGTGATCGAGTTCATGGGCGGCGCAGAAAGTTGGCTTGATTGTCGTATCCTACATTCGCCATAATCTCTTTCACACTCAGGAAAGTCGTCGCCAGAAGATGGCCGGCCTTTTATCAATACCATCCACTCTTCATCCAAATCGCGGCGATCCCTGTCTAGCCAGATCGAGCCTGGGTAGATGCGAGGATCGCCGCAGAACCGAGTGGACCTCGGGGAGTCCTTGCTTCGTATCACGGGAGCCAATCGTCAACGCCAGAGAACGGTTGAAGTCGTTGTTTTATGTGGGGAGTCCGAGTATAAGTCATGCCCTATTCTGGAACAATCAGGGAAAGCCTGAGAAGACATATCACAAAACTTTCGCTAAGCTTTGCACCACGAAACCTTGATGGGGATCACATGGACTTTGGAATAGAGGGCAAATCAGCGATCGTAACGGCGGCTTCGAGCGGGCTTGGAAAAGCCAGCGCGATGGAGCTCGCGGCCGAAGGCGCGCGAGTGATGATCAACGCGCGCGATGCGGAAAATTTGACTCGCGCCGCGCAAGAGATTCGCGCCGCTACAGGACAAGAAGTGCTTGCGCTTGCCGGAGATGTCACCGACGAAGGATTCGTGCGTGAGCTCGCCGCTCAGACGAACCGAACGCTCGGCGCGGTCGACATACTGGTTGCGAACGCCGGAGGGCCGCCCGCCGGTTTCTTCGATGACTTCAGCGCCGATCACTATCGCGATGCCGTCGAGTTGAATTTGATCAGCACGATCAACCTTTGCCGCGAAGCAGTGCCGATCATGCGCGAGCGAGGCTGGGGAAGAATCGTCGCGATCACTTCGATTGCCGCAAAGCAACCGGTTTCAAATCTTATACTGTCGAACACGGCTCGCGCGGGAGTGCTCGGATTCATGAAGAGCCTCTCCCAACAGGTTGCGGCGAGCGGCATCACCGTGAATACGCTTTGCCCGGGTTATCATCTAACCGAGCGGCTGAAAGTTCTGGGCGCCTCGGCCTCGCAGAAGGAGGGCATTACGATTGACGAAATCTACGCGCGATGGGCAGCTTCAACTCCGATGAATCGAATCGGCGATCCTCGCGAGTTTGCGGCGGTGGTGGCTTTCATATGTTCGGAACGCGCAAGCTACCTGACTGGAACGGTTGTTCAAGTGGACGGCGGCGCCTATCAGGCATTAATCTAATGAGCCGCGGAAGAGTATGCTGCTCGGCCCCCTTCGAGTGAGCTATTATTCGGCTGCAAGCTCTATCAAAAGAACCAGGGTCTTATTATTGATTTCGGTACAACTCGCGCGGCGCTGATTGTCGCACATCCGGGCCACGAACTTCGGGTATATCAGTGGCTAAGGATTGCTCGGCCTTGCGTTTTTGTTTTGACCGATGGATCCGGTCACTCGGGCCGGTCCAGACTCGGCCGGACAACCGCGCTTCTGGAGCAGGTGAGCGCAATGCCGGGTTCTATCTACGGGCGATTTACCGATCGCGAAATCTACTCAGCCATTCTTAATCACAATCATCGGCCCTTTATCGACCTCGCGGAGGAACTCGCCCATGCGCTCGCCGAGGGCGAATTCGATTACGTCGCGGGTGACCGGGCCGAGGGCTACAATCCGGTGCACGATGTTTGCCGCTACGTAATTGACGCGGCGGTCGAACTGGCAAACAGAAAACATGGAACTTCAATTTCAAATTACGATTTCATGTTGGCGGGATTCGATCGAAACCATCCGGCTGACACTCCCGAATCTGAACTCTCGATCGAGCTCACCGGCAATGAGTTGTCGCAGAAGATGGACGCCGCGCGCTCTTACGATGAATTGAGCGCCGACATCGACGAGATGCTCAGGGTCGGCGGAGTAAATGGCATTCGCTCGGAGAGGTTGAGGCCCGTACCGCGAGCGCGGTTTGAAGGCCTGGCCGGCGAGCCCCCTTTCTACGAAACGTACGGCGAGAAGCAAGTCGCGGCCGGGCACTATCAGACCGTTCTGCGGTATCGTGAGCACCTCTTGCCGCTTGCCAATGCGTTGCGGCGCTACTCGGGGTACGAAGAGTGATGGCGGGCCTTCGCGTTCTTCTGACTAACAACACTCTTTGTGGCCGCGCCGGCACGGAGTTGTATGTTCGCGACATCGCGCTCGGCCTGATGGAGCGCGGCCACCAACCCATTGCCTACAGCAGCAAACTCGGCGAGGTAGCCGAGGAGCTTCGCGCCGCCACTATCCCCGTAATCGATGATCTCAATCGGCTCCGCGATGCGCCCGACATCATCCACGGTCACCATCATCTTGATGCAATGACCGCGCTCTTACACTTTCCGCGTGTACCATCGATTTTCATTTGTCACGGATGGATTCCGTGGGAGGAAATTCCGCCGATATTTCCACGAATCCTGAGATACATCGCGGTCGATCACACTTGCCGCGACAGACTCCTCATCGAACACGGAATAGATGAGAACCGCGTGCGGGTGCTTCTGAACTTCGTCGATCTAAACAGATTTCAGGCGCGAGCACGTTTGCCCGAGCGGCCAAAGCGGGCGCTTGTCTTTAGCAATCAGGCCAGCGAGCAAACGAATGTCGCCGCCATCCGCGAGGCCTGTGAGCACCACGCAATTTCGGCAGACATAATCGGCCTGAGTGCGAACAATGTCAGCCGCCGCCCGGAGGAAATACTTGGGAGTTATGACATCGTTTTCGCCAAGGCGAGATCGGCACTCGAAGCCCTGGCCGTCGGCGCATCAGTGATACTTTGGGACGCGGGAAAGTCCGGGCCCATGGTGACCACTGAGAATTTCGATAGTCTTCGCACACTGAATTTTGGAATCAGAACGCTTCGCAACAACGCAACGGCTGATGCGCTGTCTCGCGAGATCGCTCGCTTTGATTCTTCCGATGCGGAGAAGGTTTCAAGACGCATTCGCGCCGAAGCAGGGCGCGAGCAGGCGCTCGACAAGCTGATTTCCATTTATCACGAAGTCCTTGCGGAGTATCGAGACAACAGCGTTAATGACGATCGCGCGGAGATGCTCGCTGCCGCGGCTTATCTTCGAATGCTTGCGCCACGGCTCAAGGATAACGATCGGGTGGCACTACAACTAAGCGAAGCGGTAGCTGCGCGCGAGGCGGCTCTTGCTCACCGGGACGCGAAACTGGCTGAACAAGGTCGAACTATTGCGCTTCAGGATGCGGCCTTGATCTCAAAGGATCAGGTTCTGGCTGCGAGGGACGCGGCGCTGGCGGCGCAGGAAGCCGAACTGAATGCTGCTAAGACGGACCTTGCGAGGATTACCAACTCGCTTGCGTGGCGACTGGTCAACCGGTATGGGCCGATCAAGTATCGATTTGTTTTGCCCTTGTATGAGCGGGCCGACAATCTGCTGTCATCTAAAAGGCAATCCAACGTTCACCACACAAACGACAACAACTCAAACGCAACGCAGAATGCGCGAGAGGTTTTCTCGGACATCCATCGCAGAAGAGCCTGGGGCGGCTGTGAATCGGTATCCGGGCCCGGTTCGGGAATCATTCGCACATCTGCCTTTCGCGATCAGCTTCCCCGCCTCCTCGAAGAGTTACGAGTCCGCACTCTGTTGGACGCGGGATGTGGGGATTTCAATTGGCTGAAGGAAGTCAAACTGGACCTGGAGTCCTACATCGGCGTCGACATCGTAGATGAGATCGTCAGCGAGCTAAGGCGCAAATATGCGAATGAACACCGCCGCTTTTTGAACCTCAACATAATCAGTGACAAGCTGCCGCCAGTCGATCTCATCCTCTGCCGGGATTGCCTGGTTCACTTGAGCTTCTCGCAAATCTTCGCCACGTTAAGAAATTTCAAACGCAGCAATTCGAAGTACCTTCTAGCTACGACCTTCACGCGCTTCGTTGACAATGCCGATATAGCTATGGGTGAGTGGCGGCCAATCAATCTACAGGAGCCGCCGTTCAGTCTTCCGGCGCCGCTCAAACTCATTGACGAGAAGCGTGGTGAATCGGGCGAAGACTATTCGGACAAACACCTCGGTCTGTGGGAGCTCAAGGACACAAAATTGTGATCGCGTATGCGACCACAAGAGGCTTCCTCCAAATCCATTCAACGGGTATTCTCTTCGAGTAACCGAACGATATGCGCGCCAGGAGGACGCTCGATGAAGGTCGAGACGGGAGTGATAGCAGCAGCAGGCTCGGGCACTCGGATGTTGCCCGTCACCCTGGGCTATCCCAAGGAACTCCTGCCGATCATAAACAAACCCGCGCTGCATTTGATCGTCGAAGAGTTCATTGATTCCGGCCTTAAGAAAATAATCATAATCACCGGCGAAAACCCAGGGCCGCTTGGCCGCGTCTATCAGCCCTCGGCCTCGCTTCAGCGAAACAAATACAAAGCGCTTGATGAATTTCTCGATAAGCTTTCGGGCATCGAGTTTGTGCTCGAGCCGCAGACAGGTCCCTACGGAAACGGAACGCCTCTCATCGTCGCGCGATCGCACCTTCCCAAAGATGAAGGGTTCATCTACGCGTATGGCGACGATCTGATCAATTCAAAAACTCCGTTCACGCGAGCGTTGATCGACAAACATATTCGAACCGGCGCGCTCGTCGCGGGCACGCAGGAGGTCCCGTGGGAAGACGTGGTCAAATACGGAATCGCGCGAACCAAAGCCGGCGGCGACGTCGAGGACGTTGTCGAAAAACCCGCGCGCGCGGAAGCGGGTTCGAATCTCGCGATGTTCGGGCGATTCCTGCTCTCAGACGCAATCATCCAGATACTGACCGAAATTCCCCGCGGAAAATCCGGCGAGCTATGGTTGACCGACGCGGTGCGCGAGTTCATACGGCGAGGCGGACGAGTCGTGAGCGAATCCGTTTCCGACGGGCAATGGCTGACGATCGGGGATCCGGTCAATTATCTGACCACGGTGATTGAGTACGCGCTCGGTGACGACGAAATGCGCCGGGCTCTGGAACCTCGCCTGCGCGCGCTGCTGAAGTGCTGACCGTTAGCTGCGATAGAACGCCGACATAAACCTGTAGAAGTTCCACACATCCACCTTGGAAGACATCTCAAACGTCGCGTGCATCGATAGCAGCGGCACGCCCAGGTCGATCACTTCCATGTCCGCACTCGACATGAATCCGCCGATCGTTCCGCCGCCGCCGACATCGACCTTCGGCGTCTGTGTCTGCCACGGAATCTGATTCTGATCCAGGATTGCTCTTATGCGAGCAGTGAATTCCGAGTTCGCATCGAAGCCTCGTCCGTAGCGCTTGATCGTGACCCCATATCCAAGCTGCGCCGCATTCGAAGGCTCGCTGGTCTCGGAAAAAATCGGGTTGACGCCGTCGTTCGTGTCGGCCGAGATCACTTGCGAGTTGCGCAACGCGGTACGCAGATCCAGATCGTTGTAAGCAGCGCCGCGCTGAGCACCTATCAGCCTCGCGAAAGTTGAATTCAAAAACTGCGAAGCCGCACCGCTGTTGTTGACCGACCCGACCTCCTCAAAATTCGAGAGGTACGCAAGCGCGGTGACTCGAGGCGTGCCCTTCAGATCGATTGCCGCGCGCGCCGCGCAAAACGAGGAGAGCCGATCATCCTGCCCATACGCGCCGATCAATCCACGATCGATCCCGACGTCCGCCGGTTGCGCCGCCGGCACGAGTTGCAATTCCCCGCTGACGAAATCTTCTTCCTTGATCTTGTACGCCGCGGTCAACTGCTTCAAGACTTCGGCAACCACCGAAGAGTTCTCGCCGGGAATGCTCCCAACAACCGGATCGAGTTCTTCGCCGGCGAGCACGTTTGTGTAGGTGCGAGTGCGAAGCTCGGTGTCCGAGTGAGGCGCGTTGTCGGGAATCACAAACACCGGATCGCCGGGATTCATCCCGATCGAAACATCAATCGTCCGGCCATCAGTCGTGTCTATGCGCCCGATCAACGCGAGCGGCTCGTTGGCCCATTGATACTTCTTGATCCCTCCGTAGTAGATCGTCTTGAACAACGCGAATCCGCCCGGCGCTCCGATTACGGGCCGGGCCTTGAGGTCGATGTGCGGACTGTCGTGATGAGTGCCGACGACGCGCGAACCGCTGACAATCGGCTCAGACCCGATGACCGCGAGTATCACCGCGCGATCGCGGCCGTTGATAATCAACCGTGCGCCGGGTTTCACTTGCGCGTTGTCCTTGAAATCAGAAAACCCCACCGCGCGCGCGAGTCTGATCACTTCGCGATTGGAAGTAAGCGCGCTCTTTGCGACTTTGAGATAGGCCTTGAAGTCGTCGCCAAATCGAAAAACATCCGAGCGCTGCGCTGCATCGATCAATTGCCAGCCGGATTTTTTCGTTCCCCACACCGACCCGTCCTGAGCGGCACAAATTGATCCGAGCAAAACAAGAGTCAGGAAGCTCGCCGTAAGCTTGCGCATTGTGTTTCTCCCTGTGAAGTGTGTTGCGGTCGTCGCGCGAAACCGGTTCCGGTAAACGCGTTAGAGTTTCAGCGGCGTTCGGCCAGTCGGCGCGCCTCGTCGCTGGTCAGGGCCTTGAGGAACTCGACCAGGTCGCGTTGCTCCGCGTCGGTTAACGCAACCGGCTCAAGTTGCCAATCGCGATTGGGATTCTCGACCCCGCCCTTACTATAGAACTTAACAACATCCTCGAGCGTGGCCGCGCTGCCGTCGTGAAAGTAAGGCGCGGTCAGCGCGACGTTGCGGAGCGACGGCGTTCGAAACGCGCCGACATCCAGCGTGTTTCCGCTGACCAGGAATCGGCCCAACTCACTTGCGCGTTCGTGCTTTGAAAGAGCGGTCAACGCGCCGCTTGATTCGTCGCGAGCCGCGGCCATCGCTTGCCGCGCAAGTCCGTTGAATTCGCCAAGCCGCGCAGCGACGCCGGTGTTGCGATAGTTCATATCGGTGAAGAATGGAAAGGTCGCAAAAGCGGCGAAGTTTTGATTGAACGCATGACAAACACCGCAGCGGGCTTTCGTGCGAAACAGCGTCATCCCGTTTCGCGCCGAATCGCTCAGCGCGTTCAGGTCACCGGCGATGTAGCGGTCAACCGGAGAGTCTCCGGAAACCAGAGTGCGTTCAAAGGCCGCGATCGCTTTTGCAAGGCGATCGATTGTCACGGGGCCTCCGAAGACATTCTGGAACTGCGCGGTGTAATCCGGCTTCGACGCAAGCCTCGCGACGACATCGCCGTGAGAAGCATTACCCATTTCGTCGGGATTAGTCAGCGGCATCTTCGCCTGTTCTTCAAGCGTCGATGCGCGGCCGTCCCAGAACTGCCCGCCGTTGAACATCGCGTTGAGCAAGGTCGGCGAATTTCGAACTCCGATCCGGCCTCCGATTCCCTCGGCCACCCTTCGGCCATCGGTGAATGCGCGCTGGGGATCGTGACACGATGCACAGCTTACTCGGCCGTCCGCGGAAAGAAGCTCGTCGAAGAAGAGCTTGCGTCCAAGCTCGACTTTCGGCGAAGTCATCGGATTGTCATTAGGAATAAAGTAGGTCCAGACATCGAACGGAATGCCGGTGGGAAGTTTGATCTCGAAGCTCGCCGATGTCGCGCTGGAATCTGCCGCGCGAACTAACCCCGGGAGCGCCACCGCCAGCAGCGCAATCACCGCAAGCTTGATTGTGGATGTTCGCTTCATCCGCTAGCTCCTGTTCGTGTCCGGCCTTCAAAAGGCCGTACACCATTTAGTTGCAAGCCTCAAACAATCCCGCGGCCCCCTGGCCTCCGCCGATGCACATCGTCACTATGCCGAGCTTTGCTCTGCGCCGCAGCATCTCATTCGCAAGAGTGCCGACCATTCGCGAGCCGGTCATTCCAAACGGATGACCTATCGCGATCGAGCCGCCATTCACATTCAGCTTTTCAGGATCGATGCCCAATCGATCGCGGCAATAGATTACCTGCACGGCGAACGCTTCGTTCAACTCCCACAAGTCGATGTCTTCGATCTTGAGTCCGTGACGCTTGAGAAGTTTCGGCACCGCGAACACCGGCCCGATGCCCATTTCATCCGGCTCGCAACCCGCGACCGCGAATCCGCGAAAGATCAGCTTCGGCTGAACACCCAACGCCTTTGCTCTCTCGCTCGACATCAACAGCGTCGCCGAAGCTCCATCCGACAATTGCGAAGAGTTCCCGGCCGTGACAGTTCCCTGCCCGCTCGTTTGATCGAAGTGCGGCTTGAGCGAGGCCAGTCCTTCGAGTGTCGTATCCGGGCGATTGCACTCATCGCGATCGCATACGTGCTCTTCGCGGCTCGTGATCTCACCGGTTTTCTTGTCGAGTATTCCGCGAGTCACTTTCATCGGCGCGAGTTCCTCTTTGAAAAAACCATCGGCCTGCGCGCGTGCAATTCGCTGCTGGCTCACCAGCGAGTATTCGTCCTGAGCTTCGCGGCTGATCTTGTAACGCTTGGCGACCACCTCCGCCGTATCGCCCATCACCATGTAGATTCCCGGTTTGTGTTCGAGCACCCACGGGTTCGGGTTGCTGTCGCGTTGCATCATCGTGATGCTTTCGACTCCGCCGCCGATCGCCGCCTCCGCGCCTTCATTGATGATCTGATGCGCGGCCATCGCTACCGATTGAAGCCCCGACGAGCAAAAGCGATTCACCGTCGTAGCGGCAACTGAGACGGGCAGTTCTGCTCGAATCGCTGCGACTCGTGCGACGTTGGTGCCCTGCGCGCCGTTTGGTTGACCGCAGCCGAGGATCACGTCTTCGATTTCTTCGGGCGAAAGCTGCGGGACTTTTTTCAAGACGTCGCGCAGACAGTGGGCGGCCAGCTCGTCGGGCCTCGTGAGATTGAATGAACCTCGAAACGATTTCGCTAGCGGAGTCCGTGAGCTTGCGACGACGTATGCTTCTCTCATATTGGTTCCTTTCAGATCGGGCGTTCAGAGTACCGACTTTAGTCGGGTAGTAGCATTCGAGAACAAAGCGACCTGATTGAGGTCGATACTCTAAGCACGGACGCCTTCTCTGATCTGCGTCGGTTGAAAGTATTACTACCCGACTAAAGTCGGTACTCTGAACGCCCGATCTCTACGAGTTATGCCGCGGCTGTGATCTTGCCCTTGTCGAAGTCGGCGAACGTCTTGCCTTGCTCTGCCAACGTCTTCAACAACGGAGCCGGGGCCCACAACTCGCCGTGCTGCGCCTGGAAGTCGCACACGCGATCGTAGACTTTTTTCACTCCAACCGTGTCGGCGTACCACATAGGACCACCGCGCCACGCGGGATAACCGTAGCCGTTTACATAAATGATATCGATGTCCACAGCTCGAAGCGCAAAGCCTTCTTCCAGAATCTTCGCGCCCTCGTTTACCAGCGCGTACATCGTTCGCTCGACGATCTCCTGCTCGCTGATCTCGCGCCGAGTGATGCCCGCTTCGGCGGCAGCTTGCTCGATCAACTTGTCTACCTCGGGATCGGGACTCGCTTTGCGATTCTCGTCGTAGCGATACCAACCGGCGCCGGTCTTCTGACCAAAGCGGCCAAGCTCACACAGGCGGTCCGCGATCATCGGATGACGAACGTTCGGATCTTCAAGGTGCTTGTACTCCTTGCGAATGCGCCAGCCCACGTCGAGCCCCGCGAGATCACCCATCGCAAGCGGTCCCATCGCAAGCCCAAACTTGTACAACGCGCCGTCGACATCCTGAGGCGGCGCGCCTTCCTCGGCCAGGAATTGAGCCTCGCGCCCGTACGGCGCAAGCATTCGATTGCCGACGAACCCGCGACAGTTGCCGACCAACACTCCAACTTTCTTCAGCTTCTTCGCAAGCGCCATCGAAGTCGCGGCCACTTCCTTGCTGGTTGCTTTTCCCCGAACGATCTCGAGCAGGCGCATGACATTTGCCGGACTGAAATAGTGGTGCCCAATCACCCACTCCGGCCTCGACGTAACCGAAGCGATCTCATCGATGTTCAGAGTCGATGTGTTCGACGCGATGATCGCGCCCTGTTTGCAAACCTTGTCGAGTTCACCGAAGACCTGCTTCTTCAAATCCATTCCTTCGAACACCGCTTCGGTCACGATGTCGGCTTCTTCGAAACCGTCATAGCTGAGCGTCGGTGTGATCAACGCCATTCGCTGATCCATCACTTCCTGGCTGAAGCGGCCCTTCTTCACCGAGTTCGCGTAGTTCTTTTTGATCGTCGCGAGCCCGCGATCCAGGAAGTCCTGCGACGTTTCCTTCAACAGCACGGGAATCCCGGCGTTCACGTAATTCATCGTGATGCCGCCGCCCATCGTGCCCGCGCCGACGACCGCCGCGCGCTTGATATCAATTGTCGCGGTACCCTTGGGAATATCTGGAATCTTTGCGACTTCGCGCTCGCCAAAGAAAACGTGGATCAGCGACTTCGATTGATCGCCGAACAAGCATTGCTGAAACAGCACGGCCTCTTTCTGGCAGCCTTGATCGAATGGCAATCGCGTTGATGCTTCGACGGCGTCGATAGCCGCGACTGGCGCCGTCTGTCCACGACGAGTTTTCTTAGCCTGTTCGCGAGCCGCCGCGAAGATCGGAGCGTTCGTTTGTTCGTCGCCCAGCTTTTCATTCCTCTCGCGAGTCTTTGGTGGTGTCGCGCCGCTTGCGATGATCTCGCGCGCGAAAGTGACGGCGCCCGTTTGCAAATCACCTTCGATGATGCGATCGATGATTCCTGATTCGAGCGCGGCCTTCGCCTTGACTGGTTCCCCGAACGCGCACATCTCGACTGCTTTGGCGACCCCCGCGAGCCGAGGAAGACGCTGAGTGCCGGCCGCCCCGGGAATGATCCCGAGCTTCACTTCGGGCTGACCGACCTGAGCCGCTGGCGCAGCGACTCGATAGTGGAATGCCATCGCGACTTCGAGCCCGCCGCCAAAAGCGGTCCCGTGAATCGCGGCGATCGTGGGCTTGGGACAATCCTCGATCGCGAGCAGTAATGGCAACAAGCTTCCGCCTCGTTTTTCGCCGCTTGTTACTTTGCCGAATTCCTTGATGTCCGCGCCCGCGATGAACGTGGCGCCTCCGCCGATCAACACCGCGGCTTTGATGGCATCGTCTTTCGAGACTGATTCAATCGCGGCGGCGATTCCTTCGGGCACTCCGGGGCTGAGCGCGTTTACGGGTGGATTGTTGATCGTGATGACCGCGACATAACCGTCTTTGGTCAGCGTTACGAGTTCACTCATGAGCAGTTCTTCCTCTCTTATGAGAATTATTATGACGGTCGCTGTACGCCGAGCGGCCGGTCAGTCAGCGTATGTTGTGCGTGCGATGCTGTCAAGAAACCCGCATCCACGCGCGAGCCACGTGCAGCAGGTTAATGCCTGAACTCCATACTTTCAATCCGGATTGAAACCTTTTGCTTTCATTCGCCACTAACCGCCGTGCCCTGAGTCTCGGTGTGCGCCGGCTCAAGTTCTCGCACCCCGGTCCGATTGCGGGAACGTTATCCCGTTGAAGCCTGTATAACCTTTGCAAATGGCCTCGAGTCAAACCGCAATCTCGAACAGGCGGTCACTCGCGAAACAGGAGGAAGACGATGAGTTCATCTGATCAACCGCTGCTTCACCTCGAAGGGGTCACCAAAGTGTTTCTGACCGACGAGGTTGAAACACACGCACTCGCGGGAGTCCATCTGGAAATCAACAAGGGCGAATTCATCTCGATCAATGGACCTTCGGGATGCGGGAAATCGACCTTGCTCTCGATCCTCGGCTTGCTGGACTCGCCAACCGAAGGCAACTACTCGCTGGCAGGCAAACCGGTTGCCGATCTTCCGCTCTCGGAGCGCGCGCGGATTCGCAATCGCGAGGTGGGATTTATTTTTCAGAGCTTCAATCTGATTGGCGACCTCTCCGTGTTTGAGAACGTCGAGCTGCCGCTGACCTATCGCGGACTCAGAGCGGCCGAACGCAAGACTCGAGTCACTGAAGCGCTCGAACGCGTGGGCATGGCGCATCGTGGCAAGCATCTTCCCAGTCAGTTGTCGGGTGGACAACAACAGCGTGTTGCGGTCGCGCGAGCGGTTGCCGGCGATCCGTTGATACTTCTCGCGGATGAGCCGACCGGAAACCTCGATTCAACAAACGGCGAAGCGGTGATGGACCTGCTGCGCGAGCTTCACGCCCAGGGCGCGACGATCTGCATGGTCACTCACGATCAACGTTACGCCGCGCACGCCGATCGCAGCGTTCACCTGTTCGACGGCCGCGTCGTTCAGGAAAGCGAGTCAAAGGAAAGAGCACTCGCAATGCACTAGGTCGAGGATAGAGGAGAGAGAATAGAGGATGGAGGATCGAGGACTGATGCGTGAATCGAGAACATCAAAGTCGAATCTTGTGCGCGATCCTCTATCCTCGATTCTCTATCCTCGATTCTATCCTCGATCCTCTATCCTCGATTCTCTATCTTCAAGCGAGGTAAACCGTGGAAAGCCTACTCAAAGACCTTCGATACAGCATTCGAATGCTTCGCAAGAATCCCGGATTCACCGCAGTCGCGGTGATCGCACTAGCCCTTGGCATCGGAGCAAACAGCGCGATCTTCAGCGTGGTGAATGCGGTGCTGCTTCGTCCGCTTCCCTTCAAAGACCCCAAAGGTCTGGTGAGAATCTGGGGCAAGTATGACAAGCAAGGCATCCCAAAGAATTGGATTTCTCAACCCGAGCTAGTCGATATCTGGGATCAGAGCGAGGCATTCGAAGCTGTGGCCGCCTATCAAACCGGCGGCGTCAATCTGACGAGCACCGGCGATCCGGTTCGCGTGAATGCCGCGTCGGTGAATGCAAGTCTCTTCTCTATTCTCGGTGTCGAAGCACGGCTGGGCAGGGTTCTCCTCGATGAAGAAGATCAGCCCGGCCGCGCAAGAGTCGCCGTGATCAGCGATTCGCTTTGGCGGAGCCGTTTTGCCTCGAACCCCGAAATCGTCGGCTCCGAAATCGGCCTCAGTGGCAATTCATTCACTGTTGTCGGAGTGATGCCGCCCGGTTTCCACTTCCCCAATCAGGAAGACCTCTGGACGCCGCTGGCCATCGACAAAAACAATCCCGGGAATCGCGGAAATCACGGCCTGGAAGTGATCGCGCGGCTCAAACCCGGCGCGACCTTTCCTCAGGCGCAAACCGAATTGACCAACATCGCCTCCACAATGGAACAGCGCTTTCCCAACAACTATGGGGACAGCGGCTTTGGTTTTTATCCGGTGGCGATGATGGACGAGTTGGTCGGCGCGATTCGCCCGGCGCTGTACATTCTTCTGGGAGCTGTGGGATTCGTGCTGCTGATTGCTTGCGCGAATGTCGCCAATCTTTTGCTTGCTCGCGCGACCGTAAGAGAAAAAGAAGTCGCGATTCGAGCAGCGCTTGGCGCGCGCCGCGGGCGATTGATTCAGCAATTGCTCACCGAGAGCGTGATGCTTTCCGTGGTTGGCAGCGGTCTCGGACTCGCGCTTGCCTGGCTGGGCGTAAAGCTGTTTGCGTCGCTCGGCCCGCGTGATATCCCTCGCATTGAAGAGATCGGCCTCGATCTTCGCGTCGTCGGCTTTACCGTGCTTATCGCTGTCGTCACCGGAGTCGTCTTTGGACTGGCTCCCGCGATTCAAATCTCGAAGCCTGATCTGCACGATACGCTAAAGGAAGGCGGGCGCGGCTCGACCGGAGGCCGGCATCTGGTGCGCAATGCGTTGGTCGTCGCCGAAGTCGCGATCGCGCTGGTGCTGCTTGTCGGCGCCGGTCTGATGATTAAAAGTTTTCAGCAGTTGTTGAAACTGAATATGGGCTTCCGCACCGACCAGACTCTTACGATGCGCCTTACGCTTCCGGGGGCCAGATATTCGGATAACAACAAGGTCATTGGGTTCTACCGCGAACTGCTCGATCGGGTGAAAGCCTTGCCGGGTGTGGAGTCAGCCGCAGCCATTTCTCAGCTCCCGCTCAGCGGCGCGTACTCCTCGGGATCGACTGCGGTCGAAACACCCGAGACGGATGAGGTCTTCAAGAAGTTCCAGAATTATCCATACATCGAGGCGGACCGACGATCGGTTTCAGCCGATTACTTCAAGACGCTGGCAATCGCGCTCAAGTCCGGGCGCTTGCTCACCGATGCTGATAACGAAACAGCTCCGGCCGTTGCCGTCGTAGACGAAGCATTTGAAAAACGTTTCTGGCCCGTGACCGGCGCAGTCGGCAAGCGCTTCATCTCTGGTTTCAACAACGGAAAGTTCTCGTTTGGCGAAGTGGTCGGGGTTGTATCGCACATCAGACACTACGGAATCGATGAAGTGAAGAAGTACAGTCTGTCGCAAGGCGGCCGCGAAGAGATCTACTTTCCCTACACCCAGCGTCCGCAAAACCAAATGTATCTTGCGATCAGGACCGGCACAGATCCGCTGGCGTTGACCGGAGCCGTTCGCAGCGAAGTCCTCGCGCTTGATTCAAGCCAACCCGTTTACGAGGTCAAGTCGATGGATCAGCTCGTAAGCACTTCCCTCGCCCAACGTCAGCTCAACATGGTTTTGTTCGCGGCGTTCTCGGCCATCGCGCTGATTCTCGCCTCGGTCGGAATCTACGGTGTTATGTCGTATTCGGTTACGCAACGCACTCACGAGATAGGGATAAGAATGGCCCTGGGCGCGCAACAACGCGGAGTGCTTGCGCTGGTCGTCAGACAAGGGATGAGTTTGGCGCTTGCGGGTGTTGGAATCGGCCTTGTGAGCGCATTTGCATTGACGCGATTGATGTCGAGCCTTCTGTTCGGGGTAAGCGCGACTGATCCGCTTACCTTCGCGGCGATCGCGGTGCTTTTGACAGGAGTGGCTCTGGTAGCCTGTTTCGTGCCAGCTCGCCGCGCGACGCGAGTGGACCCGATGGTCGCACTTCGGTACGAATGAAGATGGGTAAGGATCGAGGATCGAGGGTTGAGGATCGAGGGTTGAGGATTCAGTGTATCGATTTTCGATTCTCTATCTTCGATCCTCGATCCTCGATCCTCTATCATCGACAAGGTAACTTATGGACAAACTTCTTAGCGACATTCGATACGCAACTCGAACCTTGGTCAAGAGCCCGGGCTTTACGGCGGTTGCTGTCATCGCGCTAGCGCTCGGCATTGGAGCCAACACCGCGATCTTCAGCGTCGTCGATGCGCTCCTCATTCGCCCGCTGCCATACAAGAATCCCGAGCGGCTGATTCTGATCTGGCACAACTATCCGCAGATCAATCTCCCGCAAGCTTCGATATGCGTGCCTTGCTATCACGAGTACCGCGACATGACCAACTCGTTCGAGCAGGTCGCGGCGTCTACCGGATGGAACGTCGCACTCACCGGCACGGGGGAGCCTGAACGCTTGCAGGGCAGCAAGGTTTCTTACAACTACTTCGCAACCTTCGGCGCCGAAGCCGCGCAAGGCCGCACCTTCGTCGAAGCCGAAGATCATCCGGGTACCAACACCGTCGTAGTGCTCAGTCACGGACTCTGGATTCGCCGCTTCGGCTCGGATCCGAACCTAATCGGAACGACGTTGACGCTCGACGGCCAAAGCTACACGGTCGTGGGCATCATGCCTGCCGATTTCGTTGTTCCTCAGATGGTGGACATCTGGACTCCTATCGCGTTCCCGCCCGAACAACTCGCCGCAAACAATCACGGCAACGAATTCCTCACCGTCATCGGCCGGTTGAAACCAGAAATAAACATCGCCCAGGCACAAGCAGATATGAACACGCTTGCGGACCAGCTTCGACCGCAGTTCTACGGCGCAAACTGGGGCATCAGCGTCGTCTCCTTGCGCGAGCAACTTGTAGGCGACGTGCGGCCGGCGTTGTTGATACTGCTTGGAGCCGTGGGATGTGTGTTATTGATCGCATGCGCAAACGTTGCCAATCTGCTGTTGGCCCGGGCCTCAGCGCGCACGAAGGAGATCGCGATTCGCACGGCCCTGGGCGCCAACCGCTGGAGAATCGTCCAGCAACTGCTTACGGAAAGCGTGCTGCTCGCGGTGCTGGGCGGACTGATCGGGATCGGTCTCGCGTATGTTGGAATTCGCTTGATCGTGCTGGGCATCCCGGAAAACATTTCGAGCATGATGATCGGATTGCGAAACGTCGGCTTGAATCTCAAGGTCCTTGGTTTCACGATGGCCGTGTCCGTTCTGACTGGAATTCTATTCGGACTGGTGCCCGCTTTTCACGCCTCCCGGCCCGACTTCAACGAAGCCCTCAAGGAAGGCGGCCGTGCGGGCAGCGAAGGCGGGCGTCACAACCTCGTTCGAAGCGCGCTGGTGGTGTTCGAAGTCGCCGTAGCATCGATCCTGCTTGTGGGCGCCGGGTTATTGATTCGCAGCTTCTCGCGCCTTCAGGAAGTGAATCCCGGTTTCAATCCAAACAACGTCCTGAGCATGCAGCTCACGTTGCCTCGATCAAAGTACGCCGAGAACGATCAAATGTCCGCCTTCTACGAGCGCGCGCTCGCTCGCATCAAGACGCTTCCCGGGATCCAATTTGTAGCGTTCGGCACAAATTTGCCGATGAGCGGAAACAATTCGAGCGCGTCGTTCTCAGTCGAAGGCTTGCAGGTTGCTCAAGGCGAGAGCTCGCCGCACGGCGATCCTCATATGGTGAGCCTTGATTATTTCAAGACCATGCAGATCCCGCTTCTCCGCGGGCGCTACTTCACCGAGCAGGACTCCAAAGACTCACTTCCCGTAACGATCGTCGATGAGACGCTCGCCTCGCGTTACTGGCCGGATCAGGATCCGATCGGCAAGCGCATCGCGGCCTTTTTTGACAGCAAGAATCGCCAGCTCAACTGGCGCACGGTCGTCGGCGTGGTCAAGAACGTGAAGCGCTATGGTCTCGATGGAAAGATCAAAGAGCAGTATTACTTCCCACAATCGCAGAGTCCGCAGCGCAACACTTATCTGCTCGCGCGATCCGAAGGTGATCCGTCGAAACTCGCCGGATCAATTCGCGAAGCGATCCATGAGGTGGACAAGGACCAGCCGATCTATCGAGTGATGACGATGGAGCAAGTTGTGTCGAACTCGGTATTGCAAAAACGATTCGCGATGGTGTTGCTCGGGATCTTCGCCGGCGTCGCGTTGCTGTTGGCGGCGGTTGGAATCTACGGTGTGATGGCTTATTCGGTCACGCAGCGCACACACGAGATTGGCATAAGAATGGCTCTGGGAGCCCAACAGAAGGATGTGCTCGCATTGGTCGTCAGGCAGGGGATGTTGATGACCGGGATTGGAGTCGTGATCGGACTCGGCGGAGCGTACCTTGCGACAAAGCTCATGGTGAGTTTGTTATTCGGTATTGGCGCTCACGATCCGCTGACATTTGCGGGCATCCCGTTGTTGCTTGGCGGAGTGGCATTGATAGCGTGCTTCGTACCTGCTCGCCGAGCGACGCGAGTCGATCCAATGATCGCGCTCCGATACGAATAGGCAGAGGGGAAAAGGGGAAAAGGGGGAAAGGTGCTGACCCTTCCGCTCTTCCGCTCTTCCGCTCTTCCCCTCTTCTCTTTTCCCCTTTCGCGCTCCCTTAATCTATAATCCCTTTCCATGACAACTGCCCTAGTCTATGACCCCATCTTCCTCAAACACGAAACCGGAACTCATCACCCCGAGAGCCCCGAACGTTTGAAAGTCATCATATCCGCTCTCCAAAATGATGAACCGCTCTGGACTCGGCTACTGCATCAGGCTCCGAGGTCCGTCACCGATAAAGACATCATGCGCTGCCATAGCTATCGGCTAATCGACCACATTCAAAGCCTCTGCGAGGGCGGCGTGCCATTCATCGACCGCGATACTTCAATCTGTGACGAGTCGTTCGCTATCGCGAAACTCGCGGCCGGCGCCGCCGTAGTCGGCGTAGATCAGGTCTTCAAAGGCGAGGCGGACAACGCAATCGCGCTCGTCCGGCCGCCCGGGCATCACGCGACCTCAGATCACGCGATGGGCTTTTGCTTATTCAACAATGTCGCGATCGCCGCGCGCTATGCACAAGTTCACTACGGCGCGGATCGGGTTCTAATAGTTGACTGGGATGTTCATCACGGAAACGGCACTCAGGAAATCTTCTATCGCGATCCGTCGGTGTTTTACTTCTCGACGCATCAGTATCCTTATTATCCGGGCACCGGCGCCGCCAACGAACGAGGCCTCGACAAAGGCGAAGGGGCCACGCTCAACATTCCAATCGCAGAGGGCACGCCAGCCGAGGCACATCGCCAGGTTTTCAACGAAGCTTTACAGGCCATCGAAAAAGCGTTCCCGCCGGATTTGATAATCATCTCCGCGGGGTTCGATTCAAGGCGCGACGATCCGCTCGGAGGGTTGATGCTCGAGGACTCTGACTTTCGCGAGATGACTATGCAGTTGATGGAGATCGCCGACCGGCAAGCCAAGGGCCGCATAGTGTCGGTGCTTGAAGGCGGATACAACCTGGAGACGTTGGGCGAAACCGTGCGAACCCATATTGAAGCGATGTCAACTTAACCAAACCTTCGGCGGTGTCCGAATTTCAAATCTCAAATTTTCAATCGCATAGTTATGCGTTGGAACTGTCGCAGGGGCGGGAGAAATGACGAAACGGGTCACTTCGGCAATGTCGTCATTCACCGATACGCGAGTGGCAAGAAACCTGTCAGAGCCGAATCAAACGGAAGCGCCCCTCGTTTATTGCCGCTGCATCGCGGTAAAAATCAAGACGATACGTGCCAGCGATTACCCGGAAACTTGGCTTCGTTTGATTGGACCGCGACGCGCGAACGATCTGCCCTCGTCGTCCGAACGGTCAGAGCCTTGATCACCGTGCGAACAAGCTCGGCCGGTAGCAGCCCCCGTCGCGTGGTGTCGCTCTTTAAAGCAACGATCAAAGAACGCAATTTGAGATTTGAAACTAGAACACCGCCACACCTTCGAAGATTCTAACTGCTAAGAAAATCGCGCCGCGGCTCTTGATACTGCAAGATGCGTTGCCGTATTGTAGCCGGGCCACGCGGCTGATTACCTCAGGACTCTTCACGGTCAGCGGGCTCTTCATACCACGGAGCGATAAATGACGGAGTTATTCTTTGGCGCCAATGACAACTTCGAGGTCGCGGAGTTTCCCACACGCAGGGTCATTGATGAGATCGAGATGGTGATGACGGCTTTTGATTGCGTGCTGGCTGATGATACCGGAGTTTACTGCAGCAGTGAATTGACCAGCGGCAAGCGCTACTGCATCGACCTGCTCGCCGCCAACGGCGTCCATTCCAATGAAGAGCTGATACGGCAGCTTGGTGAGGAAGCATCCGCGCATGCGAAGAATGAATTCATGAAAGCCAGCGTGGCGAGAAGCGTGGAATTCACCGAAACGCTGCGCGAGAGAGGACTGGTCAACGTGGTGAACCCCGGCCCGTTCCACGCACGCGGTTTCGATCAACAACACTATTTGTACTTATGGGAATGGGTGATCATCAAAAAAATATATCAGATTCATTTCAATGAAGATTGGCAGTACAGCAACGGCTGCACGCTCGAGTATGCCATCGCGGCAAGGAAAGGAATCCCGCGGCTGAATCATCTTGGCGCGCCTTTGGATTCGGCGCAGGCGGCGGCAATGATCGAGCGAGGCATATCAGAGCTGAAGACCCTCGGGTTCTCAGTTGAGAAACTGGAACGCAACCTGTCGCTTTTGAGGGCGCTGACCTGATGAGTGCGGTGCCGGGTGCGGTGATGCTGCCGGTGCCACAACTGGATTTCCGCCGATGGCAGATGCTGCCGTCGAAAGGAGGATTTCGAAATGGCCAAGGGATTCCTGGGGAGAGCAGTTAGCGCAAGGCCTCGAGAACGGAGGCAGAGCATGAACGACGCTTTCCTGAGCAACGTCGGCTTAAGCAACATCGGGGGCGCGCTCCTGGGTGCGATCGCGGCGATATTGATGCTGGCAACCGGCAACCTGCAACTCACGGGGGCGTCCAGCACTTTTTTCTATGTCGCTATCGTGCTGCTCGGCATTCTGTTTTTCGTCAGGCTGTTCAAGGAACGCGGCATAGATCAGTTGCATCGATGGGGAATCATCAGCCTTGCGCTTCTTGGCTTTGGCGTGGGCACGCTGATCTATCTCCTTCGGCAGTGGGGCGTGTGGCTGTGGATGGAGTTTCGTGAGGCGAGCAGTTGGCTGTGGATGGAATTTCGAAAGATCGATGAGCCTGGCGAATGGCTGTTGACCAGTTTCTTCTTGATCGGGATGATCCTCGGCTTCTTCGTCGTGCGGAACTGGTCAAAGGATCAGACGGACTTCGTTAAGAGCCTGACCGCCGTATTCGGTGGGGCATTCGTCACGACGTTGATCGGAACCGAAGTCGACGGGATCGGCAAGCAACCGGCCTTTGCGTATTACGCAATCGGCTTCACGGTCTCGGCGGTGCTGAACCTTGCGATCTCTTCGTGGCTGATAGCGAGCTACAGCGAGAGAAAAACGATCACGAGCCGTTCAGTGTTGAGTTTCTTGTACGGAACCGACAAAGCCGAAGCCGTGGACAAACAGTTCCTAAAGAACTTTGAAGAAGATCCAGTCTACGCTCGAAGGATGCTGATCAATACGGTTCTGGAATACGAGAAGCGGGTGATTCGTGAATTTGCGAACAAGCGAGAACAGAAGCGGCGCGAGCAGGAAACACATGGCCCGTTGCGATATTACGAGTTGATGTCAATCGAACCCGATAGGCCGGTTCCCCCGGGCGCAGTCGGCGGCGGCGGCGGCGCGGCCGCCGGTGCCGGTGGAGCAGGCGGCGCGGCTGGAGCAGGAGCTGGTGGCGCCGGTGCTGGTGTTGGAGCGGGCGCCGCGGCAGGAGCAGGCGGCGCGGCTGGAGCAGGAGCGGGTGGCGCGGCGGGCGCGGGTGGCGCGGCCGGAGCAGGTGCCGCGGCAGGCGGGGGTGGCGCGGGTGCCGCACTGGGCGGGGCCGCGGCTGCGGGAGCAGGTGGAGCAGGAGCGGGTGGCGCGGCGGGAGCGGGTGGCGCGGCGGGAGCGGGTGGCGCGGCGGGAG
>Ga0207684_10000121_pt1 | contig 143066 bp, 115 predicted proteins | sample KBSK5501metaG_FD_184342 | JGI IMG/M metagenome (GOLD analysis project Ga0207684, IMG submission 184342) | Corn, switchgrass and miscanthus rhizosphere microbial communities from Kellogg Biological Station, Michigan, USA - KBS K5-50-1 metaG... | ecosystem: Host-associated > Plants > Roots >...
ACTCTCATGCGAACCACCTCAAGTCCTTCGGAGCATTTTTGAATGTCCATTTCCTTGGTTCCTACCGTGGCGGATACCGCCAAGCGGGACTCCCGCCCAGCTTTCTTGAAAATCCGGCCATTTTCGAGAACTTTTCCCAGAAACTTTCAAGAATGCCCTCCACCGGGATTCAACGGTCACAGCGATTGCCAATCTACGCAGTACGAATCACGCTCTTCTGTGCAAAGAGACGTATCTGGTTCCCTGGAACGCTTCATTGCACAGCGAACGGCCTTCTTAGCCGAGTGTCCCGGGCAGATGGAGCCCAGGACCGAGCGGTCGTCCTCACGCGCCGGAGGGAGTTTTCATGGCAGCGCCGCAGGCGCGGAGTCGAGGTCCACAGCGCGCCTCGACTCCGTTTCACTACGCTCGGCGTGAACGGAACGGAACGATCACCATGGCATACCGAGGCCGGTTCGGCGAAGATGCCCGCCCTTTTCAGAGGGAGGTCTCTATGCTCAGCAATCTTTGGCTCATTCCCTTGGCGGTGTGCTTGCAGGCGACTGCAGCGCGCGGCTTGACCGTAGACGAGGTCGTCGCCCGAAACATCCAGGCGCGGGGCGGCTTGCAGAACCTCCGTGCGGTTCGCTCGCTGCGACTCACCGGTAAGCAACAGTTCGGCGCTGGCCGCGGTGACGGAATGGTGGAAGCGGCGTGGGGCCAGGTGCAGAAGCGCCCAGGCCAATTCCGCCAGGAGACCACTCGGCAGGGCCTCACTGCGGTTGATGCCTATGACGGGCGCGAGGGTTGGAGCGTTCAGCCGTTCGGCGGTCGCCGCGATCCGACGCGCGCCTCGGCGGACGATGCCAAGGGCTTGGCGCACAGCGCGGACATCGATGGCCCGCTGGTGGACTGGCGCGAGAAGGGCCACCGCGTCGAGTACCTGGGCACCGAGGACGTCGACGGCTCTGCGGCGCACAAGCTGCGCGTCACCCTGAAGGACGGCGACGTGAAGTACTACTTCCTCGACGAGGACACCTTGCTGGAGGTCCGCATCGTCAGTCACCACTATGTGCGCGGGGTCGAGGTGATCTACGAGAGCGACATCGGCAACTACGCGCAGGTGCAGGGCGTGTGGATCCCATTCGCCTTCGAGGTGGGCCGCCGGGGCGGTGGCAGGTCGTCTCGCTACACGGTGACCAGGGCCGAGGTCAACGTCGAGGTGGACGACGCGCTGTTTCGCTTTCCCGCCGCGGGAGCAAAGGTGACGCGGGCAATCGTGCCAGCGGCACAGGCTCCCGCGCCGGTCTCGGTGGAAGCGCCTCCTGCCCCAGGAAAAGCTCGGGCGCCGGTGCTCGACTCGGGCGTCATCTCCGGACTGGGCGCGCGCAACATCGGCTCGGCGGCGATGAGCGGCCGCATCTCGGCGATCGCCGCTCACAACGAGTCGGGCAAAACCACGATTTACGTCGGCGCGGCGAGCGACGGCGTCTGGAAATCACTCGACGGCGGCACCACCTTCAAGCCGGTTTTCGACAAGCAGCCGGTCCAGTCGATCGGCGCGATCACCATCGACCCTTCCAATCCGAAGACGATCTGGGTGGGGACCGGCGAGTCGTGGACGCGCAACTCGGTCTCCCTCGGCGATGGGATCTACAAATCGACCGACGGCGGCGAGACCTGGACCAACATGGGACTTCCCAGCTCGGAGCGGATCGCCCGCATCCTGGTTCACCCGAAAGACGGTTCGACCGTTTACGCGTGCGTGCCCGGCAAGCTGTGGAGCGACAGCTCCGACCGCGGCCTCTACAAGACGACCGACGGCGGCAAGACCTGGGCGCTGGTGCTCAAGGGTTCGAACCTCTCCACTGGCTGTTCCAGTTTGGCGATGGACCCGAAGAATCCCGACGCGCTGCTCGCGGGCCTCTGGGACTTCCGCCGCAAGGGGTGGACGTTCCGCTCCGGCGGCGACGGGTCCAATGCGCCGAGCGGCAGCGCGCTCTTCCGCTCGGCGGATGCGGGCAAGACCTGGAAGGAGATCGCCGCGGGAGCCAAGGGCCTCCCCTCCAAGCCTTGGGGTCGCATCGAGGTGGCCATCGCTCCTTCCAACTCCAGCATCGTCTATGCCTTCATCGAGTCGAAGGACTCCGCGCTCTACCGCTCGTCCGATGGCGGCGCGACCTGGGAGGCGCGCGACAAGAGCCAGAACATGGTCTGGCGGCCGTTCTACTTCGCGCGCTTGATCATCGACCCAGTCAACCCCGACCGCCTGTTCAAGACCAACCTGCAGCTGATCGTCAGCGATGACGGTGGCCGGAGCTTCTCCAACCTGAACAGCCGCACCCACGCCGATTGGCACGACCTGTGGATCAACCCGGACAATCCCAAGCACGTGGTGGGCGGAAACGACGGCGGGCTGTGGATCTCCTTCGACGGAGGAAACCGCTGGTGGAAGAGCTTCAACCTGCCGGTGTCGCAGTTCTACCACGTCACCGTGGACCAGAAGGACCCCTATCGCGTCTATGGCGGCCTGCAGGACAACAGCTCGTGGGTGGGTGACTCGCAGTACGCGGGAGGGATCACCAACCAGCGCTGGGAGAACCTCTACGGCGGCGATGGATTCTGGACGGTGGTGGACCCGACCGATCCGGAGGCGGTCTACGCCGAGTCTCAGGGCGGCCACATCGGCCGCGTGGATCGCCGGACGACTGCTTCGCGGGATATCCAACCCAAGGAGGGCTACAAGGAGAAGCTGCGCTTCAGCTGGAACACGCCGATCCAGATCAGCCCCACGGACAAGAGCACGCTCTACCTCGGGACGCAGTTCCTCTTCCGCTCGCGCGACAAGGGGGACAACTGGGAGCGCATCTCTCCGGACCTCACCACCAACGATCCGGAGAAGCAGAAGCAGGAGCAATCCGGCGGCATCACCGTGGACAACTCGTCCGCGGAGACATTCACCACCATCTACTCGATCAGCGAGTCGCCGCTCGACGGCAAGGTGATCTGGGTAGGCACCGACGACGGCAATGTTCAGCTCACGCGCGACGCCGGCAAGAGCTGGACCAATGTGGCGAAGAATGTCAAAGGCCTGCCGCCCACCTCATGGGTGAGCTGGGTCGAGGCCGGCCGTTTCGCCCCGGGCACCGCCTACGCCGCATTCGATCGGCACATGCTCGGAGACATGGCACCCTGGGTCTACCGGACCACCGACTACGGAAAAACCTGGACGCGCATCGTGCGCCCCGAGCAGGGCGTGCGCGGGTATGCGCACGTGATCAAGGAGGACGTGGTCAAGCCGGCGATGCTCTTCTGCGGAACCGAGTTTGGACTGTGGATCTCCATCGACGAGGGAAAGGCCTGGGCCGAGTTCAAGGGCGGCGATTTCCCCAGCGTGGCGGTGCACGACGTGCAGGTCCACCCGCGCGAGCACGATCTGGTGCTCGCCACGCACGGACGCGGGATCTGGATCGTCGACGACATCACGCCGCTGCGCTCGCTTTCGGAGAACGCGTTGGCGCGCGAAGTGGCCTTCCTGCCCGGCCGCCCGGTGCAGCAACGGATGTCCGGCATGGGCGGGTGGTCCGAAGGAGACGCCACTTTCATCGGCGAGAATCCGCCGGGCGGCGCGGTGATCAGCTACTACCAGCGCTCGCGCCACCTCTACGGACCGATCAAGCTCGAGGTTCTCGACGCGGAGGGCAAGCTGGTGGACACGCTGGCGGCGAGCAGGAGGCGCGGTCTCAACCGCGCAGTGTGGTCGATGCAGACCAAGCCCCCTCGGGTGCCTCCTGCCGCGCGCGTGGCGCAGAGCGCCTCGAGGGGACCGCGCGTGCTTCCGGCAACCTATACCGTGCGCCTCACCAAGGGCTCGACGACCATCGAGACCAAGCTGGACGTCGGCCTCGACCGACGCGCGCCCTATGACGTCGCCGACCGCAGGGCGCAATTCGACGCCGCGATGCGCACCCACGCGCTGTTCGGCGAGATGAGCACGCTGGTGGAACGAATCGAGAAGGCTCGCAGCGCCGCCGAGGCACGCGCGGCCGGGCTTTCCGCGGAAGACGACCTCGGCAAAAAGCTCCGAGCGGTCGCCGACAAGCTGGACAAGGTGCGCAAGGAGATCGTGGCTACGAAAGAGGGCGGGGCGATCACCGGCGAGGAACGAATCCGCGAGCACGCGGACAATCTGTACGGCGCGCTATTGAGGTGGGAGGGCCGGCCGGCCCGCTACCAGGTGGAGCGCATCGATGCGCTCAAACGCGAGCTCGACGATGTGAAGCGGCAATTCGAGGGCGTGGTCGCAGAGCAAGTCCGGCCGCTGGACAGCGCGCTGCGGTCGCGAAAGATGGAGCCGATCCCCACCGACCTGGCCGCCAGCACGACCGCGTCGGCGGCGATGATCGATCCGGATGGCGAGGCGTCCATTCACTGATCGCCATTGGGCGGGCGAGTGAGTTGGGCGCGGGCGCAGGCTTCGGCCGTCCGCGGGAGCAGCGCTATGGCTTGCGTGTGTTGACCGGCGCCGTTGGAACGGCGCCGCCGGGGACGTCGTCCGGCACCAACACGCGCAGCTGCCGCGACGGCTCGGGATTGCGCTTCTCCTCGGGGACGCGGCCGATCTCGGTCTCGAGGTTTGCGAAGCCGTAGGCGATCACCGCCACCGCGGCGGAAACCTGGGCCAGCGCGTCGGGATCGATCTTGTCGAACGTGTCGTTGGCGGTGTGGTGGACGTCGAAGTAGGTCGACACATCCTGCGCGATGTCCAGCATCGGCACACCCGCCGGGCGCATGGGAGAAAGATCTGCTCCGCCGTGCGCGTCGGCCTCGACCATCTCCAACCCCAGGGGCTTCAGCTCGGCAACGAGCTGCGCCACGCGCGGACGGTCCTGCGCAGCTCCGAGGAACCGAACGGCGTACGCGCGACCCGTTCCGGCGTCCGCTTCCATCGCCAACACGTGGCGAGGCAGCTCGTCGAGATGGGCTTGCGCGTACTGCCGCGCGCCGGAAAGGCCGTTCTCTTCGTTGGCGAACAGCACCGCGCGAATGGTGCGACGCGGCCGGCGGGGCACTGAAGCGATCAGGTGTCCGGCGTGCACCACGATGCCAACGCCCGCCCCATCGTCCACCGCGCCGGTGCCGAGATCCCAGGAGTCGAGGTGTGCCCCGAGCAAGACGATCTCGTCCGCACGCTCGGTGCCGGGAATCTCGCCGATCACGTTGGCGGATTCGACGTCGGCCAACCAACGGCACCCGAGCTTCAGCTGCATCCGCAATGACTTGTGTTGCGCCAGCAGGCGGTGGAGCAGCTCAGCGTCGGGGATGGACAGCGCCGCGGCGGGGATGGAAGGGGTACCCTGGTCCCGCCTCATCGCGCCGGTGTGCGGAAAACGGTCGCTGCCGGTTCCGATCGATCGGATCACCACGCCCACCGCTCCCAGCTTCGCGGCGCGGATCGCGCCCAGCGACCGCACCGAAACGGCCTTGCCGTAACCGGAGCCGTCGCGCGCCCGGTTCATCACCGAATTGAAAAAGACGATCCGTCCCTTCGCCGCGTTCTTCTCCAGCTTCTCGAGCGCATCGAGCGAATCCACCTCCACCACCTCGGCCTCGATTCCCGACGGCGGCGTGCCGACGCTTCCGCCGAGCGCGGTGAGGCTCAAAGGCTGCCACGCGGGCGAGACCACCGCACCGCTCTCGGCGCCGCGCTCCCAATGCGGAGTGGTGACGATTTCCGTGTGCACGTTGGAAAAACCGCTTGCGGTCAGCGTTCGAATTGCCCACTCGACCGCAGCCCGATCGCCTTTGCCGCCGGCGAGCCGCGGGCCGACGTCGTCCGTCAAGCTCTTCACCACGTCCGCGGCGCCGTGGGACGCCAACGCGGCCTGTCGAAGCGCGCCGAGCGCCCCCGGTTCTGAACCATCGGTGCTCGCCTGCCGGGAGAGGTCAGCTCCGGAACTGCTGTTGGCCGAAGCGCATCCGGTCAGAACCGCGCACATGTTGAAGCACGCTCCCGATGCAAGCGGCGCCAGCCAGATCGCCCTCGCGCCCAAGATCATTCTGCCTCCGTGAACAGAACCAGCGGCGATAATGGAATCGCTACGGGCAGTCAAACGTAATCCCCGTTGCCGGGAGCGCGATGAAAATGGTGCCGAAGGTGAAGACGCTCATTCTGGACCTGGGGAACGTGCTGATGTTCCATGACAACACGCTCCTCTATCGCCGGCTCGGCGAGCTGGGCGGACTTGGCGCGGAAGCGGTGGAGCAGCTCGTCTCCAGCGGGATCTGGGAGAGGCTTCACCGCGACCGGTTGGACGCGGAAGAGATCCAGCGCGAAGTTTGCGGCGCGCTCGGAATCCAGCTTGGCCCCGAAGAGTTCGCCGCGGTTTGGAGCAGCCACTTCACGCCGAACGAAGCGATACTGCCCATCGTGGAAAGCCTGGTGGGCCGCGTGAAGCTGGTTCTGCTCTCCAACACCAATGCCCTGCACACCGAATATCTGCGCCAGCATCTCCCGCTGCTGGACAAGTTCGATCATCTTCTCCTTTCGCACGAGCTGGGCTGCGCCAAACCGGATCCGCTAATCTACCTCGAAGCCTTGCGCCGGACCGGCGCCAAGCCCTTCGAGGCGGCCTTTTTCGACGACGTTCCCGAGTACGTGGAAGCGGCGCGACGGCTGGGCATCGTTGGCCACGTCTACCGCTCGGTGGACGAGTTTGCCCATCAGCTCGCTACTCTGGGGTTGCGCTAGCTGTCCAGCCCGCGGCTGCGTCCCTCGCGGATCAATGCCTCCCACCGCTTCACCGCTGCCTCGCGCTCGGCGGCCGGACCATCCGCGAAGTATCCGAGGTTGTCGTTGAAGGCCTGCGCCAGCTCCTCGATCGCGGAGAGGCGCAGGTCCGGATCCCTGTGCCGCAAGGCGGTCACCAGCCATTCGGTGCGGCGCCGCTCGCGATTCTCCGCCCACCACGAGGTCCATTGCCGGGAATTGGTTCCAAAGGAGGCCTTGGTAATTTCGCGAAGCGCCTCCGCTGCGGCCTGCGCGCAGAGTTGGTCCTCCGAGCTGGTCAGCCCGATCAACCCGTCGATCGATTCGCGGTCGTGGAGCACGCCGAGCGCCCGCGCGGCCAGCGAGCGCCGCAGCGGATCCCTGGCGGCGAGCTCCTGGCGGATGCTCCTCATCGAGGCCTCGAAGCGAGGCAGCCGCCGCAGCGCCGTGGCGGCCGCTCGAGCCGCAGAGGAGATGTCGGGCTCGAGGTCGAACAACCCTCGGAGGACTCCGTCCACCAGATCGGGATACGGCAAGCTCCCGGCTGCGAGCAGGGCGAAGTAGCGCGTGTCGGAGTTGCGCGAGTCCAGCAGCGGAGCCAGCGCGCGCGCGCCCGCTTCGCCCAGTCGAGAGAGCGCGGCGGGAATCGGCCCCAGCTCGTCGGCCTCGGGCGCGTCGAACACCGGCAGACGAGACCACCCGCTGGGTCCGGGGAAGTGCAGCGCCAGCTTGTTCGCGCTCTCTTCGGGGAAACGGGAGAGCTCGGCCATCGCCTCGGATCGCTGCTCGGGGTCCGGTCCCGTCAACCTGCGCAGGAGCGAGCCAAAGTCGGCCGGTAGGCGCTTGCGCCCAACCGGCGTGGTGGTCAGCGAGTCCGCCCGCGCGCTGCCGGGGGAGAGCTCGGTCGCGCCTGCGAGCTCGCCCGAGCGCGGGTTGAACGTCGCAAAGCTGGACCGGGAAGCTCTGAGCGAATCGGAACGCACCGGATTACGGCCGGGCAGCTTGGGCGTGATCAGCTCGCGGCCGATCTCCTGCTCTGGGGGATCCGGCTCCGGCGTCCAAACGACGGAGGGAATCGACTCGACGGGCCACTCCTGCGTTTCCTTCCGCCCCGCGGCCGGTGCGCCTGGCGTAGAGTTGGCGTTCCCGCGGCGGAAAACGATCAGCTCCTGGAACGCTGCTGGAAGATCCTGGCAAAACAGGATGAAGTCGGCGAGCCGACGCTGGCTCAGCGGGCGCTTCGAGCAATCGCCGTAGAAGATGGCCACCAGGCGCGAGCTGACCTCGACCGGGAAGAGGAAGATGGCCCGAGGCGAACGAGCGAGCTGCTTGAGGAATGCGCTGCTCAGCGCGTCGGCCGGAACCGGCCCCACGTAGCTTCGCCGGGTGATTGCCACAGTCCGGAACACCGACGAGGCGTCGAGTGGTATGCAGACGCGCTCCGTTTGAAGCGCTTCCACGACTTCACCCCGGGCATCCCAAAGCGTCGCAGTCCCGCGGAGCACGGCGAACGCTGCAGCGAAATCAAAGGCGCGCCGGGCGAATCGAAGCGCGATGTCGATGATCGCCGCCCGCTCCTTCGCCGACTCCTTCAACATCGCCCGGGCTTGCTCCAGCGTCCATTCGGGGATGGCCTGGGGATCCCGCTCGCCGTACCTGGTGATGGGCATCTCGCCCAGCGCGGGTCCGGGTAGCTTGGAGGGCGAGGGCAGCGGGTGGATGCTGTGGTGCGCCAGCGACAAGTGGCCATTCGCCTGCCCGGGAGCGGGATCGTCGATCTCCCAGCTCGACGGCGGAAGACTCGGGCCGAGCGGCTCCGGGGACGCCTTCTGATCGCCTTGCTCGCGCGCGGTCGGACGGCCACTTGCCACGATGGGCTCATCGACGATCGTTCTCGCGAGCCGCTCCACCAGGTCGTGGGTGAGCGCCTGCTCCAGGGTCATCCCCTCTCGCGGCGCCTGATCGGACGGCGCGGCGAGGGACTTGGAGCCCGACTCGAGCGACGCCAAAAGCGACGCCAGTCGCGCGCTGATCGGCAAGCCGTAGAGAGATCGGATCCAGTCGCGAATGCGCACCTCGAGCCCCACCCAGAGCTCGAGATGTTTGTTGAGCAGAAAGCCCACTTCCTGCAGCTCGCGTTTGGGAGCCGGGTAACAGCAGGCCACGTGCAGGATGTTCCCCTGGACCGAGAGCGGAACGATCCCGAACCGGTCGGCGATCTTCGGCGGGATCAACGCGGCTACGTCGCGGTTGACGACGAAGTCGGCCAGGTTCACGGGCGGATACCCGGAGACCTCAGCCAAGGCGCGAAGGATCTGCAGCTCGGAGACGGCGCCTTGCTCGAGCAGCGCCGTATCCAGCGCGCCGCCCGCCGACTCCTTCGCGCCGAGCGCCGCTCCTGCCTGCTCCGGCGTGAGCAGACCTCCAGCGATGAGATGTTGGGCCAGCTCGGTGAGCACGGAGCCCTATTCTACGATCCTTGGGCTCGCGCCGAAGGCGCTAGAGCGGGCGGATAACGAAGGTGGAGGTCAGCTTGTCGTGCAGCGTCTGCCCACGGCGGTCGAACAGTGCGAGCCAAAAGCCGCCCAGGAAGAGGCCGAAGGAGAGGGTGGAAAGAAGTGCGCGAATCACTGCGCGCGTCGGTGACGGTGCGACGCCGCTGCGGTCCACCAATCGGATCCCGGCGACCAACCGCCCCAGTGTGCGCCCGTCGAGGAGGACAGCGAAGGCCGCCGAGTACGCCAGCGCGATCACCAATCCGAGAACCGCGCCCGGCAGGAGGATCGATTGCAGCGCGTGGAGGCGGGCGACGAATCGGTCGAGTCCCGAAAGCTGCGAGGCCGGAGCTTTGAAGCCGGTGATCGCCGAGGCGATCCACAGGTACAGCGCCAGCACGCCGGCAATCGCGATTCCGTCCACGGCCCAGGCCAGCAAGCGGCGCCAGAGCGGGGCGACGTCCGCTTGGATGTCGTGCGTGTCCACGCTCTCGGGAAGCGTTTCCGCTGTCGTCAGCTGCGCTTGCTCTGGGGGAGTCGGCGCGCGCACCGGTGCAGGTGAGACGGGCGAGGGTCTGCGCGGAGTCGTTGCCCTGGGGACGGGGCCGGCCGGAGTGCTCGTCCTCGGCGGCGGTGCGCTCGGCAGCCCGACGTTGCCCGCGCGAGATGCCGGTGCCCCGGGTGCTCTGGCAGCGGGAACGCGCGAAGCAGGAAGCCCGGACGGCGGAGCGGAGCCGCCTGGCTTCGGCGCCATCGGTGCGGCGCTCGGGAAGGCGGGCAGAGTCCGCGGATGGTCTTCGTCGGAAGGCAATCCCGGAGCGGCGGGATGCGGGGACGCTGCTTGGCGAGCGCCCGGAGCGGAAGCAGGCGGTGCGGTCGGCCGGCGGGCGCTCACACCCGAGGACAAGCTCGAGTCGCCGCCCACGGCGGGAGATCGGGTGGTGGAGGTTTCGTTGCGCGGAGTCGATGGCGGACCGGATGCGGGAGCGGCAAGCGGCCGCTGCGTCTGCGACGGCAATGGCCGTTGCGCGGACGAATGCGAAGACCCGGGTACTGCTGAAGGCGAAGTTCCCTGCGCGAGCGAGGGAGAGGATCGTTGCGCAGGCGAAGATGGAATGCCCTGCGTCGGCGACGGCGCTGCTCGCTGGGCCGGCGAAGGCCCTGGCACAATCGAAGGCGAAGGACCTCGCGCAAACGACGGAGAAGGTCGTTGCGCCGTCGATTGTGGAGATCCGCTCACCGGCGATGACGAGGGCGACGTCGTCGGCGAAGGCTGCTGAGCGCTCGGGGAAGGCGCCGACGCCAACGACGGCGAGCTTCCCTTCGAGCCATCGAGGCCCGGAGCCGGTCGCGCAACGTTCGCTGCGGAGAGATTCCGCTCGAAGTTCGGCACCACGCCGGGCGGATGGCGCTTGGGAAGCGGAGGTGGGGCCGCCGCGGCGGGCTCTGCGGGCTGGCGGCGATCAAACTGAAGATCCTTCTCCAACAGCGTGGGGATTCGTGGCTGTCCTTGCTCGGCCGAGCGCTGACAGCTGGGGCAATCTCCCGACGGAGGAAGCGGCGCGCCGCACTTGATGCACTTGGACAAAGGAGGCTCCGAGCCAGCATCTCAGAATGATTCGGCTGAGAGATCAAGGAAAGGGGCGGCAGCCAGCAAAGGACTCAACCAAGCTGTCCATCCAGATGTAGGAGAATAGCCAGCGCGGCGATGGCAGCTGTCTCCGTCCTCAGCTTTCGTTTTCCCAAGCTGACGGCAGTGGCCCCGAGCCGCTGAAGCCCTTCCACCTCTCGCCGTTCCAATCCTCCTTCCGGCCCGACCACCAGCCCGAGCGGTTGCGGCGTTCCGATCGAGGCCGCGAACGCCTGTGCCAGGGTGACCGTTCGCTGCTCTTCGTCCAGCACCAGTAGGCGCGTGTCGGGTGGAAGCGCGGCCGCCGCATCGAGCAGCGGCGCCACGGGGAAAACTCGCGGAACGTCGCTGCGGCCGCACTGTCGAGCAGCCTCGGCGCAGATCTGACTCCAGCGTTTGACGCGGGCGTCGGCGCGCACTCCACTCAGTCGCACCACGCTGCGCTCGGTCTGAACCGGAGCGAAGCTCGAAGCGCCGAGCTCCGTTCCCTTCTGAAGCACCCACTCCAGCTTGTCGGACTTGGGCAGACCCTGCAGCAGCGTGATGTGCCGCAGGCGGACAGGGGAGAGCTCCGGCCCGAGCGTTACCTGCGCGCTTGCGCGGTCGATGGCATTGATCCGCCCGCGGAACGAGCGGCCGCGACCATCGAAGATCTCCACCTCGTCGCCCTTGCCGAGCCGCAGCACGTGGGCGAGATGATGAAATGGATCGCCCTCGATGCGGATGACCGCCGGTGGATCTTCCGGAACCGGGTAGAGAACGCGGATCATCCGACCTTCTCAACCGGGCTCGAGATCGAGTCGAACCCACTCGGCGTCCAGCTGGCGTCCGCGGCGCAGCAGGCCCACTTCCCGGAACGCATCCTCGACGGACTTTCGCTGACTCTTCAGAATGCCCGTCAAAACCAGCCGCGTTTGAACCCTGTCCCGGAGCAGCGGCGCCATTTCAATCAGGGTGTTGGCGAGAATATTGGCCAGCACCAATCCAAATTTTCCGTGGACGCTTTCAAGGCTGCCGGTCGACAGCTCCAGGTCGAGCACGCCATTGAGCACCGCGTTTTCTCTCGCGTGCTCCACGGCGATCGGATCGTTGTCGACTCCCGCGACCCGACTGGCGCCGAGCTTGCGCGCGGCAATCGCCAGCACGCCCGTTCCCGTCCCCACGTCGAGCACCGAGTCGCCGGGGTGCGCGGCGAGATGGGCGTCCAGTGCTTCCAGACAGAGGCGCGTGGTGGGGTGATCGCCGGTGCCGAACGCCATTTTCGGCTCGATCACCACGCGCGTTTTGTCCTGCGGCGCAGAGGGCGCCAGCCAAGGCGGGCCGACCCACAGTCGCCCCGCCACAACCGATCGCACCCGGGACTTCCACAGCTCGGACCAGTCCTCTACCGCCGACTCGGCCAGCTGCACCTGGGCTCCCGAGATTCCGGTAACCAGGGTATGCGCCGCCTGCGCGCTGCGGCGGTCGGCAAAAAAGCCGATCACCATGGCTTCTCCTTTCGCCGCGCGTGCGGCGCCGGGCATCGGTGCAACCTCATCGTCGCGGATCTCTAGGCCGAGCGCGCCCGACTCGTGCAGCAGCATCTGGGCTCGCTCCGACAATTCCTGGCGAACAACGGTGCGCACGGAAAAATAGCGGCGCCGCTCCACGGCTGGCGATTGCGCCCGGGCGCCCATCGTCTTAAGGGCCAACCACCGCCAGCGCGCCGCGTTCCAGATCGATCACGCGGCGGGCAACCGCTTGAACGTCCTCCGCCGTCACGCCAGCGACCCGCTCCGCGTAGTGGAGAAAGTTTTCGAGCCCAAGGCCGTAGCACTGGTCCAGCGCCAGGAGCGCTGCCCGGGCGCCGTTTCGCTGAAGGCCGATCTCATGCGTTCCGATCAGGTGCTGTCGCGCCCGGCGCAACTCCAGCTCGGGCAGCGGCTCTTCGCGGATCCGCGTCAGCTCCGCGCGGATTCCCTCCAGCGCGGCGTCCACTTTCTGCGGGCTGGTGGCCATGTACACGGCGAAGAATCCAGGGTCGACGCCCTCCACCGTGAAGCTGCTCACGCTGTACGCCATGGACCGCTTGTCGCGGAGCTCGGTGAACAAGCGCCCTCCCTGACTGGACAGCGCGGTGGACAGCACCTCCAGCGCGTGCCGCCACGGATCGTTCACCCGCGCGCCATGGAATGCGAGCAGCAGATGCGACTGGGCGCGCTGGATCGTCTTCTTCGACGAGCGGGCTTCCGCCATCGGCGGCTCGGGAGAAACCTGCGGCGCCGGCCCGGCAGTGCCCCGCGATCGGCCGAAGGCCTCCTGGGCGAAAGCCAGCACCTGATCCACCTTCACGTCCCCCACCACGCAGAGGGTCAGCTGCGAGGGATCCATGTAGCGGGCGTGGTACTGCTGCAGCTGCTCGGGCCCGAGCCGCTCCACCGAGCGTTGCTCGCCAAAAGTCGGCAACCCGTACGGGTGCTTCCGGTACAGAGCGCGCGCCAGGAGATCTTGCGCCAGGCCGGCGGGATTGTCCTCGCGCGCGAGGATGTCCTGCAGGATCAGCGCGCGCTCGCGCTGCAGCTCCGATTCAGGGAACAGCGGGTTCAAAAGGCAGTCGGCGAAAGCCATCATTGCCCGGTGGAAGTGGCGCGAGAGGAATTCCCCGCGCAAACCCATCGAGTTGCGGCCGGCGTGCCCGGACAGCGAGCCGGAAAGACTGTCCACCAGGTGCGAGATCTGCTCGGCGTCGTGCGTAGGGGTGCCGCGGGTCAGCATCCTAGCCAGCAGCGCGGTGAGCCCGTTGTCCTCCTCGCTCTCGTAGCGCACGCCTCCCGGGAAGACGGCGCGCACCGCGAACAGCGGCACCGCGCTCTCTTCGCGCACCATCACCGTTGCGCCGGAGGACAGGCGTTCGATCACCACGCCCGAATGGTTGCCGCGCGCCGCGAGCGGCGTAGCCACGCGCATCGGAGCGGGAGGCTGCGGCACCGGCAGTCGGCGCTCGGCCGGCGCGCTCGGTGCTTCGCGGCCCACGCGGTCGAGGATCTCGTCCGCCTCGGCGGGGCCAAAGCTCGTTCCCGGCGGGAGCAAGCCGGTGAGCACCGCGCCCTCCAGCCGAAGGTAGCGGTCCGCCATCTCGAGCAGATTTTCAGGCGTGAGCGCCGCGATCCGCTCGTAGTACTCCGACTCGCGCTCGATTCCGCCGACGGCCGACTGGTAGAAGCCGAGCTTGCGCGCCAGGCCTTGGACCGCCTCGCGCTGGTACACCGCTTCGGCCTCGATCAGCGCCTTCACGGTGGACAGCTCCTCCGGCGGAACGAGCGAGGTTCGAAGCTGCAGCAGAATTCGCGTGGCCGCCTCGAGGGCCGCGGCGGCGTTTTGCGGCGGCAGCGTCAGCGAGGTGACCATCAGGCCAGGATCGGTGGGCGAGTACGCGTACGCGCGAATGTCGTTCACCAGCGATCGCTTGCGCTTGACCTCCAGCACTAGGCGCGAGGCCTCGCCCTGACCCACCAGCATCGCCAGCGCATCGAGCGCGGGTATGTCGGCGTGCTGCAGCGCGGGGATGGCGAATGCCAGGTTGAGGTACGCCTCCTTGACCTCGTCCTGCCGCAGATGGATTCGCCGCGGCGATCCGGTCGGCTCCTGCGGTCGCGAGCGCGGTCCCGAATCGGGCCGCTCCCAGTTCCCGCCGAAGTAGTCTTCCACCCAGGCGCGCAGCTCGGCCTCGCGAAAATCTCCGGCCGCGGCCAGCACCATGTTCGATGGCGAGTAGTGGCGCCGATAAAAGTCGAGCACCTTCTCGCGCGTGAAGCCTCGGACGCTTTGCTCGGTGCCGATCACCGGCCGCTGGTACGGATGAACGCGATAAGCGGTGGCGAACAGGTCGCGCGAGGCTCGCCGGGCCGGGATGTCCTCGCTGCGCCGGATCTCCTCGCAGACGACCTCCACCTCCCGGGACAGCTCGGCGGGATCGAACACCGAGCTGCGCATCGCATCGCCCAGGATGTCCACGCCCCGTTGGGCGAACTGGCTGGCGACCACGATGTGGTAGACGGTCTGGTCGAACGAGGTCCACGCGTTGATCTCGCCGCCGTGCGCCTCCACCTCGCGCGCGATCTCCCCGGGCCGGCGGCGCGCCGTTCCCTTGAAGAGCATGTGCTCGTGCAGGTGCGCCAGACCTGCTTCATCCGGCCTCTCGTCCGCGCTTCCCGCGTTTACCCACACCTGAAAAGCGGCCACCTTGGCCGCGTGCTGCTGGTCGAAGACGACGGTCAAACCATTGTCCAGCCGGTAGCGTTGAGCCATGCGCGAGGGAAGGTGTCACTCCGCAGCGGAGCCTGCAAGCGAATGGATGAACGCAGAGCAAAGCGCTAGTGTTTTGTACATTGTGAGCACGGGCCCGGACGAAGGCGATCCGATTCTGGATCTGCGCGAGATCGTCGGCGAGGACGAACCGCTGGTTCCACTGCCTCCCGAGGCATCGGTCTCGCCGGCTTTCCAACCGGTGCACAAACCTGCTCCTCCATCGCCTGCCCCCCCGCCGCTGCCTTCGCGGCGCCCCGGTCAACCAGCGAAAGTGCCGGCGCACACGGGGATCTACGGGGCGCCGCCGCCTTCGCCGCTCCCGAGCATTCCGCCGCCCAGCCCGCGCCCTCCCGGCGATCCGTTTCAGGAGCCGGCCGAGCCAAGGCTGCCGCGCGGCCTGCCGGAGGAGAAGCTCGAGTACTTCCGCACCGTCCTCAAGCAAAAGCAGGAGGCGCTGATTCGCGCCCGCGCGGTTTACGCAGAACGCGAGGCGGAGGCAGACAAGCTGCGCGAGGTGGCCCACGCGCTCCGAGCTCTGCTGGAGGGGGCGCTCGCAGATCTGGCGAGCCTGCGCGATCTGCCGGCCAGGCTGCAGGAGGTGAGCGAAGCCTACGAGCGCGACCGCGCCGGCGCCGAGGAAGCGCAGGCGAGGGCGGCGTACGTCGAGGCCAAGCTGGCCGAGCTCCAGCTCGAATTCGACAGCAGCGTGGAAGAGCGAAAGCAGCTTTCCAAGGCGCTGGCCGAAGTGGAGGTGCAGATCCCCGCGCTCAGCGGTCAGGTGGAATCGGAGCGGATCTCGCGGGCGACACTCGCCGATGAGCTGGTGGAGATGAAGGAATCGCTGAACGCCGCTCAGAGCGAGATCGCCGAGCTGGAGGCCAGGAAATCGGAGGCCGAAGGAAACCTGGAGGCGATCAACGAGCAGTACCAGCAGGTGACCGCAGAGAACCAGCAGTTGACCGACCAGCTCGACCGCTCGGGCGAGGAGCTGAAAACCCTGGCCGCGGAGCGCGACGCGGCGGTCGCCGAGCGCGACGCGTCCCGGGGAGACATGGACGCGCTCAACGCGCGGATGCGGGAGCTGGAGCGAGAGGCGTCCCAGGCCACGCACAAGGCGCAGGAGCAGGCGCGGCATATGGTGCACGAGGCTCACGCCAAGGCAGCGGCATTGGGTTCGGAGGTGGAGCAGCTGCGCCACCAGGTGACCAAGCTCCAGTCGGACAAGGCGCAGGCGAAATCGCAGGCCGAGCAACACGCCAAGAAGCTCAAAGAAGAGCTCACCGCCAGCTCGCAGCGAAAGATCGGCGAGCTGCAGACCGCGCTGATGGGTGAGGAGGAGAAGCGGACCGAGCTGGAGAGCCAGCTGACCGAGGTCCAGCGCAAATCCGAGGCGCTGTCGCGGCAAGTGGGCTCGCTGGAGAGCCGGGCGGCAGAAGCCGAGCGGAGATCGGAACCGCTGGCGCGCCAGATAGCGTCGCTGGAGAGACAGCTCCAGAAAGAGAAGCGCGAGCGCGAGGCGGAACGCGCCAAAGCGGCGCCCCCGGCTGCGGCGGCACCCCCGGCGGAGCTGGTTGCGGAGCGAGATCGCTTGAAAGCCGACCTGGCCTCGATGAAGAAGAAGCTGATGGCAGCAGAGAACGCGATAGAGGCGGCCGCCTCCCTGAAGGCGAAGCTGGCCCGGCTTGAGGCTCAGCTCAAGGGAAAGAAGTGAGCGCCCAGGCGCCCAGCGCGCCGGTGGACGCGATCACCGGCATCGCCGCGGCGCGCTTCGGCGTGTACCTGCATTTTCCGTATTGCCTGAGCAAGTGCCCCTACTGTGACTTCGCCTCGACGGTGGTCCCGCGAATTCCGGAGGATCGATACACGGGCGCGGTGCTGTCGGAGCTGGCGCTGAGGCTGGCCGAGACGCCGTCGCTGGCGGCTCGCGAGGTGCAATCCATCTTTCTCGGCGGCGGCACCCCTTCGCTGTGGAGCCCCGGCCACGTGGAGCGCGTGCTCAGCGGCATCGCGGCGCGCTTGCCCGTGGCGCGCGGCGCCGAGGTGACGCTCGAGGCGAACCCGAACGCAGCGGACGCCTCGCGCTTCGCGGGGTTTCGCAGCGCTGGGGTGAATCGCCTTTCGATCGGCGTGCAATCGTTCGACGCGTCGGTCCTGCGCGCGCTCGGTCGAGAGCACGACGGCGCAACTGCAAAGCGCGCCTTCGAGGCTGCCCGGCGAGCCGGATTTGAAAACCTGTCCATGGACTTCATCTACGGCGTCCATGGGCAGCGGCTGGAGCAAGTGGAGAGCGATGCGCGGCGGGCGGGCTCGCTTCACCCGGAGCACCTCTCTGCCTACGCGCTCACGCTCGATCGCGAGGTGCTGGCCGAAGAAGTTCCGCTGGCCCGCCAGCTCGCGCGCAAGGAGATCGCGCTTCCGTCCGACGAGGAGACGCTGGCGATGGCCACGGCGATTCGCGAGATCTATGCGGAGCACGGGCTGCTTCGGTACGAGATCTCCAACTACGCGCGAGCGGGTTTTCACTCGCGACACAACACGTTGTACTGGACGGGTGGCGAGTACCTGGCGCTGGGTGCCGGTGCCACCGGCCACCTGCGGACTCCGAGCGAGTCCTTCCGCTATTCCAATCACCGCAGCGCCGAACGCTACCTGGATTCGATCGAGCGACAGCAGCTGCCGGAAGCCTCGCGGGAGAGCCTGGGCGACCGTGAGCTTTTCGCCGAGCGGCTGGCCATGGGGCTGCGGCTTACGTCGGGCATCGACCTGCAGGCGATCTGCGAAAATTTCCAGCAATCGTTCACGCCGCGTCGAGACGAGGCCGAGCGGTTGGTGGCGGGCGGTTTTGCCCGCCGGCAAGACGGCAGGTACGCGCTCACCGATTCCGGCGCGGACTTGCATACGGAGATCGCCGCCCGGCTGATGTGATGCTTAGCCGCAGCAACGCGTGAAAAAAAGGCGGGACCCGAAGGTCCCGCCTCTCCGCGCGATGCTGGTCCCTCCCCTCGAGATCAGCAGGCGTCAGAGTCGCCTGCGTACGACGGACACGTGCACGCTGGATTGCCGGAGGTGCAGGCGCAGGCGCCCGTGCAGTCGTCCGTATCGCCCACGAAGGAAGGGCAGGTGCAGCGGGGGTCGCCCGAGGTGCAGGGGGCAGCGGTTCCGCCGACGACCTTGTTCAAATCATGCTGGCTCAGCCTGCGAATGGTTTCCTTGTTGAGGGTTAGCTTTCGCGATTCACCGTTCTTCATTCCTTGCTCCTTGTTGTCGTCCTGAACCCCCCGTTGCGCGCGAGGCGCAGCGAAGGTTGAGTCAGCCATCCACAGCGCACTGTCAAGAAGTTTTGGCGCGACGCGCTGGCTTTCACACGCTGTTTCGGCTCGAAAGCAGGAAAACCCGGTCCCAAGCCGGCTCGATCGCGCTGGTTGCCGCGAGCAGCGCCAGCGCGATGCCGGCGGCTCCGGTCAACAGGCTTGGATTGTCCACCCAATCGATTCCGCCGCCGGGTCGATTTTCGGCCGCTCGATAGCCGCCGAATCCCTCTCCCGGTCGCCGCAGATCCAAAGCGCGCGTCAGCCAGCGCTGCGCCGCGTCCTCGAACGCCGAATCGCCGCTGTGCTGGAACATCCGATTGAAAATGTGCCCCAGGCCGGCAGCGCCGTGGCAGAGCGCTGCATCCACGACTCCGCTGTGCTGAGCAGGGCGAGTGGCGGCTTGCCGTCCCAACGCAATCGCTTTGCGCTCCAGCTCCGGCTCTTCGAGGTTTCGAGCGGCGTCCAGCAGCACGGCTGCGATTCCGGGATCGCCGTAGCACCAGGCAAACCGCGAGGAGCGCGCGGCAAGCTCGCGAGCCACGGCCGGCGGGAAGGTGGAGAGCGTAGCGTCCGGCACCCCCTGCATCCAGAGCCAGTGCAATGCCCCGTCCAGCAGCGGGCGAGCCTTGGCCTCATTCGTCCCCGCGGCGCAGGCGCAAGCCAGGGTGGAGATCACGCCGGGCACGCCGTGCGCCACCCCGAGGTCGAAATATCCATGCGGGCACTGCTGCGCCGTCGCGAGCGTCAGAAAAGGCGCGCGTACCTTCCACGCGATGCCGGCCTCGCTGGATTCGGAGAGCTCCTGCAGCCTATCCACGGCGCTGGCAAGGCATGACGCAGCGACCGGCCGCGGCGATCGCTCGCGCAAGTACACGCAGATCCCCACCAGGCCGCCGGTGAGATCAACGGGCCCGGTCCAGGGCGTTCGCTCGAGCAGCGGCTGGAGCAGTTCGTCGATCGCCTCGTTGGGATCCTCCTCGGGCGTTTCGCCGCGCCGGCTCAGGTGCTCGATGGTCCACGCCACGCCGGTGAAACCCGGGTACAGCGAAGCCGAGACGGAACGGGCTGCCACCGACTCGATCGAGCGGTCGAGGTAGCGGCCCGAAATCTCGTCGTAGCCCGAGGAGGGAAAGGCCTCGGCGAGATACCCGAACAGCAGCGCGAGGCCGGCGTCGCCCAGTGCGAGCGAGTGGTTGGCCGAGCCGAGTCGCTCGGGATCCGAAAGGTCGGCCGCGATCGCCTCCACCGCCTGGGAAGCCCGCTGCGCCAGCGAGCCTTCCAGAATGGGACGCCACGCCCTTGGGCGCGAGCCGCTCATCCGCTCTTTTTCTCCAGCACCAGATCGCGGGACTGGATCAGATCCACCTCTCCCGCGAAGCGCGCGAAGTCGTCGTACTGGTCGATCGGGATCCGCGCCATGTCCAGTCGATAGCTCTCGTCGATCAGCAGCTGGGTTTTTTCCTGGCGCTCCCGCCGAAGAAATTTTCCGAATCGACCGGTGCTCTGGAGCTCGCCCGAGAGCTCCGAGACCGCATAACCGGGCGGAAGCTCCACCGTGGTGACGGTGTGGTTCTGCTCGGTGCTTTCGATGAAGAGCGGCGTCCGGCGAGATCCGACCTGCACGAAGCGCCTGCCGAGATGCGCAGGGAAGGTCAAGGGATCTAGCACCAACTTTCCGTCCGCTTCGGCGCGCGCAAACCGCGGCGAGGTGAATGCGTAGCGCACCACCAGCGGCGCCCCCACTCCCCGCTTGAGATCGAGGTGCAGCTCGGAAAGCTCGGCGCCTCCGAAGTAGCGCGACAGCGCGCCCTGCAAGGCCTGGGTGCGCTGCTGCGGCGAGAGCGCCTCGAGCGCCTCGGCCAGCAGCGCCGCCTCGAAGCCCAGGTAGGCTTCCTCTCCGGTGCCGCTCAGCTTTCCGTCGGGTGAAATCTTCAGCTTGAGCTTCACCTCCTTGCCGCCCGGCGCCTTCTTCGGCGGCGTCTTCACCTGACGCGTGGGCTTTCCCGCCTCGGGCAACAGCCAGGCGTCGCGGCTGGCGGCTTGTTCCGGCAACTCGCCGAACGGCGCGTAGCGCACCAGCGAATCGAGCCACAGCTCCTGACCATCCGGCAGCTCGGCGCGAACGCACAGGTAGGGCAGCAGCGATTCATTGGGGAACCGGTAGGGCGCCGGGTCCACGCCGAAAGTGCGGACCGCGGCAATGCGGGCGGGAATGCCGATCGCTTCCAGCCCTGCCTTCAGGGCCCACAGCCGGCTGCCGCGGTCCTGCGCAACCGAAGAGGACGCGGATTGTGCGATGCCGTTGTCGCGGCCGGAGAGACGCTCCATCACCGCCGCGTACAGCGCTCGCGCTGCCTCGACTCCGCTCTTGCCCGCGGTTGCCGACTTGGCGAATTGCTCGACCTCGAAGGTGCGCTGGCCGCGGTCGAGATAAGCGTCGCCAACGGTTGCCACCAGCGCCTCATTGCCGATTTGCCCCGCGCCGACCGAGACGAAAGGCAGGTACTCGTTGGGGGAGGGTGGGGCGTCCGGCTCGGGGATGAACGGCGGGACGTGCTTCTCCTCGTGGAAGAAGATCTCCTCCTCGCCGCGCGTCTGCGGCTGGGGCGCCTTCATGTTGTGGGGATCGACGGCGAGGCCGGTTCCCTTCGGCGCGATCACCACGTAGGTGGACCAGTTGTTGGGCATCCGCGCCACCTGGAAGTAGAAGCTCGCCGAGGTGAAACCCTTCTGGGTGGGTCCCCGCGAGGGATGCGCCTGCAGGTACTCGAACTCGACGTAGTCGCCTACCTCGACGCCGGGCATGCTAATCGAGTCCTTTGCCTCCACGTTCTCCGGCTCCAACACGGTGCCATCCGGCTTCCAGGTGCGCATCGCCAGGACCTGCGCATCGCGGGGGATGGTGACCTCCGCCAGATCCGAGACGCCGCTCTGGTCCAGCGCCTTCTGGATGATGTGGATGCGATCGACCATCGAGCCGTCCGCGTACGCCTGCACGGCCGCGGCATCCAGCACGTAGGCACCTGCAGCGTCCTCCCGGCTGCGTTGCGCCTCGTAGGAAGCGATGGCGGCCTTGGCGTCGATGGCGTGATCGGCGAGCAACTCCCTGCCGGTGCGCGCGCGCTCGACCATTCGCCGCAGCGAGAGATCGCTTCCGTCGATCTCCAGAGCCTGCTCGCGCGACTTCAAGGCGGCGTCCGGTTTGCCCCAGTGGTCGTAGATCTCCGCCACGCGCTTGGCGAGGAAGGCGTTGCGAGGCCACAGCAGGCGCAAGCCCTCGAGCAGCTTGACGGCCTTCTCGTACTGCTTCTGCGACACGTAGAGGGACGAAAGCGAGATGGAGTAGGGAATCTGCCCGGGATCCCGCGCCACCAGTTGCTCGTAGATGGAGGCGGCGGTGGATGTGTCGCCGCGCGTGCGCGCATGCTCCGCCGCGCGGCCGAGCGCGCCAGGACAAGCGCTGGACTCCTGTACCAACCGATCGGCGAGCGCGATCGCATCGCGCCGGCGCGCGAGGTCGTAGCGCAGCGAGAGCGCCTCGCAGAGCCCGGGCTGGATCGATAGCGCTTCCAGCGCGCTCTGATCCGCCTGCGCATCCAGCCCAAGCGCGAGCGCGACGCGCGCCTGGACCATCGGCAACGGATAACCGATCGACTGGTGCGCTTCGCGCGCCTGTCTGGCAAATTCGGACGCCTCGACCAGGCGCCCGTCTTCGAGCGCGAGGGTAGCCCGCGAGAGAACCGCGTTGACGTCGCCTTTGTCCTTGGCGGTCGCGATCTCGAGATCCCCGCTGGCACGGCCGCGGGCAACCTTGCTGGGAATGGTTCGATCTCCGAGCGCCACCTCGGCACGCAGCGCGCCTAGCGCGGGCTGACGGATGGATTGGGCGAGCGAGGCGATCAACCGCTTGGCACCATCGCGATCGCGCACCATGCCGTCGCGAACCGCGATGTATTCCGCAAGCGCCGGACCCGCCTCATCGGCCAGCGCGCGCGCGAAGCTGCTCGCCGAGGGAAAGACGAGCTTCACGTCCACCGTGGACACTCCATCCCAACGGGGAGCGCGGCCCTCGGCCGGCAGGAAGCGCAAGTTGGCCGGCTTGCCGTCCGCGCGCATCAGCGACAGCGACAGGCTGCCGGAGCGATCTTCCTTGGCGAGCTTGATCACCAACCGATGACGGCCGGCGGAAAGCTCCACGCCCGCGGAGCTGACCGTGGGCTCGAAGCGTTCGAAGCTGCGGCGCTGGAAGAGCAGCGTACCGTCGACATAGAGCTTGTGCGGCACCGAGGTGACGGAGCGCACCACGTGCACGGCGTTCTCCGGCGCCTCTACGTCCACCGCGAAGACGTAGATGTCTCCCAGTGGGCCCTCGCCCGCGAGGCTGAGCCGGCCGTCCGGCAGCTCGAAGTTGCGCGGGCGGAGATCGCCGAACGGACCCCGCAACGATCCGGCCAGCGAGCCGGTTTGCTCCGGTGCGATTGGCTCGTCGAACCCGAGCAGATGATAGGTCGAGAACGGGCCGACCAGCGTGAGTCGGTCCGCGGTGCCCATCGCCCTGAGCGTCGCCGATTGGGCTTCCGCCGCCGGGCGGTGCCCTTGAACCGTGGCCATCGCGCTTCGCAGCAGGTGGGCGGTGTCGCCGCGGGTTCCCGCAGCCAGCGCGCGGGAAGAGCGCTCGAGGATCGCCTCATCCATCGCCGGCGACGTACCCGCCATGTCGAGCACCAGGCGCGCCGCCGCGGTCGAGAGGGGATGGACGGGCGAGCGTTCGCAGAGATCGAGCGCGACCGCCAATGCCCGTTCCGGATGCCCGCTGCGGCTGGCGAAGAGCATCTGGCCGTAGAGGGCGTAGGGGTCCGATGGATCCTTCTGGATGCTGGCCTCGAAACGCGACTTTGCCTTGTCCGCATCGCCATCGATTAGGTAGGAGTGGAATCCAGCCAGCGACAGAGCGCGAGCGCTCGGCGCGGCGCCGGCCGCTTCGCGCGCGGCATCTTCGAGGACAGAAGTAGGAGAGCGGTGGGCGCAGGCTGCGGCAAGCAGTGCGAAGCAGAGCAGTGCGATGGGTCGAGCGCGTTTTGTCATCGGGTGGTCAGATACAGCAACGCTGCGCGAACGGCCACCCTTTGGGTTATGTAGGGCGCGTGGACATTCATCGTCTGCGCGCCCTCCATCTCGAGCTCGACGCTTGCCGCGCGTGCCCAGGCGTGGTTGGGCCTCCGGTGCACGGACCGGCGGTGGTGAGCCGCGTCTTTCTGATCGGCCAGGCGCCCGGGACGCACGAGGCGCAGCTGGCTCGGCCGTTTGCCTGGACCGCGGGGAGGACGCTCTTCAGCTGGTTCGAATCCACACTCGGCGTGGACGAGGCAACCTTCCGCCGCACCGTCTACATGGCGGCGGTGGTGCGCTGTTTTCCCGGGAAGGCAAACGGCGGCGGCGATCGTCGGCCTGCTCCAGACGAGATCGATCGCTGCCGGCGATTCCTCGAGCACGAGGTGGCCCTGCTGCGGCCCCGCTTGCTGCTGCCGGTGGGAACGCTTGCCATCGAGCAGGTGCTCGGACACCGAAGGCCACTCAGCGAGGTCATCGGCGTGCGCAGGCGCGTGACGTATTACGGCGTCGAAGCGGATGTGATCTGCCTGCCTCACCCCAGCGGCGCTTCTCCCTGGCACAAGATCGAGCCGGGCAAATCACTCCTTCGACGGGCGCTGCGCCTGATCGCCGCGCATCAGGAGATACGGCGCGCATTTCATCTCCCACTCCGAGGCGAAGCTTGATGCGCTCAGTGCCGCAATTTCTTCGACCCCGGGACGGGCGGCTTGACGGGCTTGAGGGCGAATACCACGTCCGAGAACGTCACCTCCCCCTTCCCACGGAAGGTGAGCGGATTTTTCGCATAAGCGCCGAACGCGACCACGTTGCCGTCCTTGTCCAGCGCTGCGCCGCAGACGTTCCCGGTGGATCCCTGCGGCACAAAGATCTCGATGAAGAAGTTCGTCGCCACGTTGGGATCGATGTTGACGCTGCCGATGGCCTCGTCGATCTGCTTCGGGCTGCATGCGCTCTTGCTGACGAAGGCGAGCAGCTTGGCAGGCTTGGAGGCGACTTTCAAAGTTCCGGTGATCTCCACTTCCGCGCGATCATCCCGAGGCAGCTTGCCCGGGGCGGCCTGAGCGCGCGGCGACGTTTCGGCGGCCCTCGGAGTGCCTCCATCCGGAGAGCTCAGCGCATCCGCCGCGAAGAAAAACAAGGTGAACGAAGCCAGGAGCCACGATTGCGTTGGTTTCACGCCGTCATCGTGGCACCGTTCACTTCACTCGTCACGTTTAGAACCCCGCTCGCCCCTCGCGGTTTGCCTCCGACCGGCGAGCTTACTTTCGCGCGGTTTGCCCCACCGCTCCAGCGAAGATCTTCCGCGCGAAGGCCTGGTCCAAGCGGCCGAGGAATGCCCGGAAGGCGCCGTACTCGGAGGCCTTGATGCGCGTCTGGGTCACGGCGACCTCCGCGCGAGAGACGATCTTCCCGTTTTCCATCCGGTGCCATATGCGAAGCTTGCCATACGGCGTTTCCTCCTTGAGATCCGGCGGCAGCTCGGCGGTGAAGCCGGTCGGCAGCGCGTACTGGAACTCGTAGGTGGTCAGCCAGGGCTGCGGCAGCACCACGTCATACCGGCGCTCGGAGAGCGGGGCATACGTCTCGGTGTACGCGCGGCCGGATCCGAACGGGAAAAATCGCAGTGCCTTCGGACCCGCCTCCGCGTAGCGCGGGACGTTCATCTGATAGTTGAGCATCACGTCCTCGTCGAGATTGGCGGGGTCGTTGAGGCTGACCTGCTGAACGGTCAGCCCGGGGAATGTCTGCGCCCAACCCTGCTCGAAGGTGGCCTTTCGCGTGGCCGGCGTCTGGTAGCTGCGCCGGTACTCGGGCGCGTTCTCCCCGGAGATCAGGCTGCGACCGCTGATCGCCGCGCTTCCGTCTTCCCGCAGCGTGATCTCCAACGAGACCCGGCTCTGGTTTTCCTCGGCCTTCGCTTCCGGCGTGGTGCGGAAGGGGCTGTTCCCCTTCGGCTCGACGATCAGGATGTTGGCCACGTGATCCGCGCTGGGCAGCTCGCGGGAGCTGTGAAAGTCGGCGGTGCCGTCGAGGAACAGGTTGTACTTGGGCACGTACGCAATGGCGTGATTGAAGGCTGCGAGCGACGCCGGCTCCTCTCCGATCGAACCGAGGTGTCGCATGCGCAAGAGCACCAGCCGGCTGTCGATGCCCGCCACCGTGAGCATGGCGTGGATCAGCGAGGCTTTGTCCTTGCAATCGCCGTAGCGGCGCGCCAGCACCCGGTCCACGCGGTAGGGCTTGTAGCCGTGGATTCCGAACTCGAGCGCCACGTACCGGGTATTTTGGACCACGAAGTTGTAGATCGCGCGCACCACCGCCAGCTCGTCCTTCCGGTTCACTTTGGCGAGCGCCTTCTCCACCGTCTTGCGCAGCTCGGCGTTGGGCTTGAGCTGATCGCGAACCAGCGACCAGTAGTAGCGGCCGACCTGATCCCACGTCTTGTAGGTGGACACGTGCAGCGTGGGCACCACCTCCGCCCAGCCCGGCATCGACGGTTCGGGAGTCACCTTGGGAACGTGGTTTGCGGTCCAGCGGTACAACGTTCGCCCATCCTGATGGTCCTGTTGCTCGCCGATGCCCGGGCCCAGCCGGAAGCGATTCCAATACAGCGGCCGGCTATCCGGCATGTCAGCGATGTACTGGTAGCGAAGCTTGGGGCTGGTGGCCTGGATGTAATCGACGTCGCCCCAGTAATCCGAGAGCAGATTCTCCTGCGCGGAATCGTCGAGCTGGTATCGCAACTCGAGGATGTCCCCCGGCGCCAGCGAGGGAAAAGAAAGGACCTTGGCGCGAGCGTCGTAGTACATCCTCGCCCACGGCTCGTTGATGCTGCGCTCGGACTCGGAGTAGCTCTCCACGATGGAGCCGTCCGGTTTGGTGAGCCGCGCGCGCAAGATGCGCACTTCTTGCCGGTCGGGTGAGTAGGTGATCGGAAACGAACGGAACGCGTCCACGCCGCGCTGGCTGTAGACCTTCACGCCGATCTGCTCGAAGCGCGACGAAAGGCCGGTCGGCTGGACGCGAACATAGGTGTAGTCGGCGAGGTACACCGCGTCCTCGCCGGCCATCGCGTCCGCCTCCTTCACCAGCGGGGCGAGATCGAAGGCGAACTCGCTTCCGGGCGAGCTCTTCTCGCCCTTGAGAGAGCGCCATGCCTCCTTGAGGGCTGGATTCTGCGGTCGCAGCTGGAGCGATCTTCCGAAGGCGACGAGCGCCTCGTCGCGCCGCCCGGCCTGGAGGAGCGCCCGGCCCTCGCGCTCGTGAACCTCGGCGTCGTCCGGAGCCACGGCCTTCGCCTCTTTGAAGAGGCGCTCCGACCGCTCTGCGTTCCCGTTGACCAGGTAGAGCTCGGCCAGGCGCAACCGGGTTGAGTTATCGAACGGGTCCAGCCGCAGCAGGAGCGCCAGCTCCTCCTCCGCCTGTTCGAGATGATTCAAGTTGGCGAGCAACGTGGCCAACGAACGCCGCGCGTTGGAATCGTCATAGCGCAGGGCGAGCGCGACGCGGAATCGATCCACCGCCTCCTGCGGCCGGTCGATCCGCCGCGACGCGCGGGCGGATTCGCGTACCACGCGCGGCAAATGCGGCCAGTCGCGCAGCGCATCCTCGAGCAGCGCCAGCGCGCGCGGCCATTCACCCAGCGCGTCGTGGGCGTGAATCAGCGCCAGCCGGGCGGGAGCAAAGCTGGGCTCCTCGCGGTCCAGCTCGGAGAGAATGGGCAGGGCGCGCTCCGGGTGCCCTTGCGCGAGCTCGTGCTCGGCGATTTTCAAGCGTGCCCACGGAGAGCGGGGATCCGCTCGCCGCGCGGCCTCCAGCCTCTTCCGCCGAAGATTGGCGTCGTCCTCCTGCAGCCGGGCCGCCAGAAGTTGAAGCATGACATTGGATGGCGCAGCATCGGCAGCGCGGTCGGCTTCCACGGCATCAGCGTGCTCGCTGTCGTCGAAGGCGCGCGAATAGGCCAGGGCAGTGGCGTACTCGCCCCGGAGCTCCGCGTCCTCCGGATGCCGGGCAACCTGCTGTTCGAGCAGCGTGGCCAGAGTGGGAAGCGGCCGCGGAGATGCGGAGGCCCCTTTGGGCAGGAGCGGGAGCACCTCGGGCAGGACCGCGGAGGCGCGCCCCGCTCCGCCGCGCTCTTGCCGCAGATAGAACCCGAACGGACCGCTGTCCTGACAAACCTTGAGCAGGACGCGGTTGCTTCCCTGCCGAAGGCGAACGGCGACGCGCGACTGATCCGGCCTGGCGCGGTTGTAGCGATCCTGCGAGGCGGCGGGCTGCCCATTGACCCACAGGCGGAAGGCGCCCGAAGCGCCGATTCCGAGGTTCACCGTCGATTCGTGGGTCGCGTTGAGGAACGTCAGCGCGTAGGCGACCGCTTCCCGGTTCGGGCGCAGGGAAGCAGACAGGTCGATGTACCCGTCGGGTGAGCGCAGGCTCAATCTTCGCCACCGGGCTGGATGTCCCTTGGCGGGATATTCCGCGGACAAGTCGAGCGTTGCCTCGGGCCCGAAGTCCACGCCGCAGCCGCCCTTCCCCTCGTTGTCGAAGGAGCCCAGGATGTAGTAGTCGCGGATGAATCCGAGCGGCTCGACGTACTCCGCGGCGCGCGCGATTTTTCCGCGCGCGCGCTCGATGTCCGCGGCAAACATCCGGGCCAGAGTGCGGGTCATCGGATCTGCGGTGCGCTGGGCGAGAATCTCGTGGTACGGCTGCGCGAGCAGGTTCAGATCGGCCACCTCGTCGCGGAGATTCTGCAGCCTGATCAAGTGAACCGCGCCGCGGGGAGAGCGCGAGAGGCGAATCGCCTCGCGCGCTTCGACCTCAGCAATCTTCCGGATCGGATCGTCGCCGGTGGTAGCGGAGGCGAGCGCGGGAAGAAGAACGAAGGCCAACAGGGTGTTTCGGAAATGACTACGCATCAAGTTCACTCTCAGTTATTGTAGGCCTCGATCGCCTTTGCCGCGTTGCATGAACGAGCCTGTTTTGAGCAGGAAACCGCCGGCGTGGCGCCGAGCTTCCCGATCCTAGCAGACTGAAACGGGCGCCGCCGCGGCGTTTCACGCACTATCAGGATGTGGCCCGGCGAAAGCGCCTGTGGCATTGTCGGCAGCCAATCTCTGGCTCAACTTGCGCAAGGGGGTTTCTCGTGGCCACTTCGGGCTGGCGAGCACCGATGCTCCTTGCATGCGCGTCGCTCGCCGCGTGTCGTACGGCCAACACGCCTCCGGTCGCTCAGGGGACCAACGGCGCAGGTCAGGCGGCGGAGCCGCACCTGGATCCGGAGATCTTTGCCATGCTCTCGAAGGTATCGGAGCAGCGCCTGGCGGCGACCGTGAAGACCCTGGTGGCGTTCGGCACTCGCAATTCCTGCTCGGTGCAGCTCGGGCCCGAGAAGGGAATCGGTGCGGCGCGAGACTGGGTGCAAAAGGAATTCTCCGCCATCAAGGGATTGAAGGTTTTTCTTTTTCCGTATCAACAAGAGACGTGCAGTCCGCCGGTGACCAGCAACAACGTGGTTGCGGTGGCTCCCGGCGCGAGCCCGGACCGGCTGATCATCGTGGGCGGCCACTATGATTCGCTGTGGCTCAGCGGCAACCGCGAAACGCGCGATGCGGACCGAATCAATCCCGAGGCGACGGCGCCGGGCGCCAACGATTCCGGAACGCAGACCGCTTTGGTTCTCGAGGCGGCGCGCGCCATGGCGGGCCACGAGTACGATGCCACGGTGGTGTTCATCGCCTTCGCCGGCGAAGAGCAGGGCCTCACCGGCTCGAAGGCCTTCGCCCAGGGACTCCAGAAGTACTTCCCGCAGGCGAAGATAGAGGCGGTGCTCAACAGCGACATCGTGGGCGGCGATACGTCGGTGAACAACGCCACCACGCACCATCAGTTCCGCCTTTTTTCGCCCGGGACTCCACGGGAGATGGGCAAGGCGCCCGACGGGAGCACCGATAACACTTCGCCTTCGCGCGGGGTGATGAGGTTCGTGGGGACCTGGGCTCGCCTCTACGTTCCGGCGATGGCCATGCTTCCACAGCTGCGCGAAGATCGGGTCGGCCGCGGCGGCGACCACGAGCCGTTCATCGCCGAGGGATTTCCGGGCGTGCGGTTCATCGAGACAGCGGAGAACGTGGCGCATCAGCACTCGGCGCAGGACGTGTTCGAGAACGTCGATCCCGCATACCTGGGGCGCATGACCCAGGTGGTGGTCTCCAGCGCCGCCGCTCTGGCCCGAGCTCCGCCGGCGCCGAGCTCGCTGACCGCCACGACCACCGCCGATGGCGCGCTGCGATTGGTCTGGGCTGCCAGCGGGCCGGGGCGGATCGACCATTTCGTCGTGGCGGCGCGCCCGGTCACAGAAAACTTCTATCGAGGTCGCGTCGGCGTGCCGGCCAGCTCGATCTCCTACTCCGGAAAGGCCTCGGACCTCGGCGTCCCGGATGGGCCATTCTTCGTCTCGGTGGCCGCGGTCGATGTGGGCGGCCACGAGTCGCTGTTCGCGTATCCGGAGTATCGGTGCATCCCGAGCGGCTGCGCGGTCCCCGCTGGTGCTCTGGACGTGACCGCGGCAATCCGCGAGTAGCCCGGGCAGGGAACCCCATCCCGGTCGCCCCGAGCGTAAGGCGAGCGAACGCGAGCCTGTAGTCGAGGGGTCGCCCGAGCATATCGGCTACGCCGGGAACAGGGTGTAGTTGGGTGTCGCTGCTGGTCCCGGCATTGAGCGACCCTTCGACTCCGCGACTGACGTCGCTACGCTCGGGGCGAGCGGTGGCGGGCGACCCCTCGACTACGGGCTGCGCCCTACGCTCGGGGCGAGCGGTGGGCGACCCCGCTTCACCCATTAGCCGGAGAATGCCCGCGCGAGCGTCAGCACCTGCACCTCGGCGGCGCCGGATTCGAGCAGCGCGGAGGTGGCCGCCCGGGCCGTCGCGCCAGTCGTGAACACGTCGTCGATCAGCAGCACGCTCAGCCCCGCCACTGACGCTCTTCCACAAAAGGCGCCCGAGACGTTTCGATCGCGCGCGCTCTCGGTCAGTCCGACCTGGCGCGCCGTGCTTCGTTCCCGGGTCAGGGCATCCCAGACGCAGCGGCGTCCGGTCAGGCGCGCCAGCTCGCGAGCAAGCAGCTGCGCTTGATCGTACTTCCGTTGACGCAGCCGCTCGCGGTGCAGCGGGATCGCGCAGATCGCTGCCGGCGCGTCCGCCAGGAAGCGGAAAGACTCGCCGGCCAACGCTTCTCCGAGTGCAGGCGCCAACTCCGGCCGGTCCTCGTATTTGAAGCGGTGAATCGCGCGCGCGATCGGCCCGTGGTGGAGGAACGGCGCGAAGGCGCGCGAAAACGGCGGCGGGCGCAGGTGACACCGTGCACATTGGCGGCGATCGAAATCGCCCGGTTCGCCGCAGCGGGTGCAGTGCGCAGAGGGAAGTCGCTCCACCTCGCTTTCGCAGCGCTCGCAGAATGACGCCTTGCGCGGCAGCACCTTGCCGCAGCCCGTGCACGCCGGCGGAAAAAAAACTTCGAGAAGTCCTTCCACCCAGTCTCCGTCCTGAGGGGCGGGCATCAGAACAGCCCCTGTTGCCGCATCGGCGGTGACTTGGGCAGGCCCATCACCTCGAGCAGCGTAGGCGCGATGTCCGCCAGCACGCCGGGCCGCAGCTTCTGACCGCGGAACGCCGGGTGGATCAAGTAGAACGGGACCGGATTGGTGGTGTGCGCCGTGTGCGGAGCCCCGGTCAGCGGGTCCACCATCAGCTCGCAGTTGCCGTGGTCCGCGGTGATCGCCGCCGCCCATCCAGCGCGCGCGCAGGCATCGCCGAGCTGCCCGAGGCATTCATCCACCACCCGCACGGCCGCAACCGCGGCTGGGAGGACGCCAGTGTGCCCGACCATGTCCGGGTTGGCGTAGTTCACCAATGCGAAGTCGTAGCTTCCGGATTCGATCCGCTTGATCAGGCCCGCGGTGACCTCGCGCGCGCCCATTTCCGGCCTCAAGTCGTAGGTCTTTACCTCGCGGTTGGAGGGCACCAGATAGCGGTCCTCGCCCGGGAAGACGATCTCCCGTCCGCCATTGAAGAAGAAGGTGACGTGCGCGTATTTCTCCGTCTCCGCAGTCCGGAACTGGCGAAGGCCGGCGTTGGACAAAATCTCCGGGAAGACCTGTTCCGGCTGATCCGGCGGAAAGGCCACCGGAAGGGTGAACGTCCGATCGTACTGGGTCATGCACACGAACATTCCGAGCTTCAGCTGGCCGCGATCGAACTCTTTGAAGTCGGGCTGGGTGAGCGCCCGGGTGAGCTCGCGGGCGCGGTCTGCGCGGAAGTTGAAGAAGAGAGCCGAGTCGCCGTCCTGGATCGGGCCGATCGGCTTGCCGTGCTCGTCCACGATCACCGTGGGCGGTACGAACTCGTCGGTGATCTTCGTATCGTAGTAGGCGCGAATGGCCGCACTCGCGCTCGGCGCACGCGGCCCCCGAGCGCGGACCATCGCCTCGAACGCAAGCTGCACGCGATCCCACCGCTGGTCGCGGTCCATCGCGTAGTAGCGCCCGCTGACGGTGGCAATCTTTCCCGCGCCGGTGTGCGCGAGGATCTTCTCCAGCTGCTGGATATACCCCAGAGCGCTCTGCGGCGGCGTGTCGCGCCCATCGAGGAACGCGTGGATGTACATCCGCGGCACGGCTCGCTTGCGCGCCATGTCGAGCAGCGCGTAGAGGTGCTCGGTCGAGGAGTGCACGCCGCCGGGCGAAACCAGGCCGAGCAGATGGAAGGCGCGCCCGCTGCTCTTGGCCAGGTCCATCGCCGCGGCAATCACCGGGTTGCTGAACAGCTCCCCGGTGGTGCAGGCGCGGCTGATGCGGACGAAATCCTGGTACACGATCCGACCGGCGCCGATGTTGGTGTGGCCCACTTCGGAGTTGCCCATCTGTCCTTCGGGCAAACCCACCGCCAAGCCCGACGCTTGAAGCTCGGTCTGGGGGTGCCCGCGAGAGATACGGTCCAGCTCGGGCGTTCCCGCAAGGAGGATCGCGTTCGCCGTCCGCTCGCTGCGGATGCCCCATCCGTCCAGAACGACCAACAGAACTTTGTGTCGAGGTTTCACCCGAAGCAGCGTACGCAACTAATCGCGCGCAGCGAAAGTGGCAAGCGGGTTATCGCGCTGCCCCGACGGCACTCGGGGAATGCTCACTTGTGGTAAGGCTCGCCGTGAAGCAAAGTGAAGGCGCGATAGAGCTGCTCCACCAACACCAGCCGCGCGAGGCGATGGGGCAAGGTAAGTCGGGAGAGCGAGAGCACCAACCGCGCCGCGTCGATCACCTCCCGACCGAGCCCTTCGTCTCCCCCGATGGCGAATAACAGTTCGCGGGATTGATTCTGCGCTTGCTCGATGAAGCGAGACAGCTCGACGGAGCTGAGCATCTGGCCACTTTCATCGAGCGCGATCAGCCAATCGCGCGGCTTGACCTTTTCCAGGATGCTTTGGCCCTCGGTGCGGCGCGCCACGGCCGGCGAGAGATTCTTGCCGCTGGCTCCGCGCAGCTCGAGCAGCTCCAAGTGCGCGTAGTGCGACAGCCGCTGCGCGTAGTCATCGACCGCAGGAGCGAACAAGCCCGAGCGCTCCTTGCCCACGGAAGCGACGCGGATTTTCAGGCCACCCTCTCGTGGGGTACGTCGGTCCAAAGCCCTTCGAGATCGTAGAAGGCGCGCACCTCCGTATCGAACAGGTGGGCCACCACTTCACCGTAGTCCAGCAGCACCCAGTGACCGGTTTCGTATCCCTCCACGCCCAGCGGGCGGATGGCGTCCTCTCGCAGCGTCTCATCCACGTGCTCGGCCATCGCGGTCACCTGCCGCGCCGACTCGCCCGATGCGATCACGAAGTAGTCCGCGTAGGAAGTCTTCCCGCGCACGTCGAGAATCAGGACCTCCAGTCCCTTCTTGTCGAGCACCAGTCCGGCAATCTTGTGCGCCAGCGCTTTGGCGGCGGGGTTCTCCTGCGGCGGCGCCATCGTCATCGGCGCGGAAGGTGCTTTGCGCTGCGCTCGCTTCCGGGGTGCCGCGGCGCGGGCGCGGGCCTCGCCCCGGCGCGATCGGTGGAGGGGCCTGCGCTGGGTCATCGCAACAGTTTCATCAGACCGACGATCGCCAGCGCGAATCCGACGATCAGGGCGAAGACCACCGCGTAGCCGAGAAAGTACTGCGGCATGGACGGAGCCCGCGGACCGAACTCCAGATCCGGATCGCCCCCCGGTTGCTGAGAGGGATCTTGCGGAAGGGGCCCGGCGGCTGGAGACGGGTTCTGGGCGCGTTCGGTCATGGCCAAGCTCGAAGGGCGGGTTACAGCCGCCACGTAAACCCCATCCATGCCACCTGGCGCAAGTAGGTCAATGGATTTTCAGGGAGCGCCGTAATCGCATCGTGGTACAGCGAATAGTGCAGCTCGAGGTCCACGTGCTTGGAGACCGGGCGGAGGAGCTTGAACGAGAGGGAGTCGTGGTTGTCATCCTCGATCAAGATGATTTCCGGCGTGGGATAGGGACCGTCTGGGTAACGCGTGATCTGCAGGGCCGCCTGCCCGAGCAGCGTCAGCTCGAACGGAAGCCGCAGTGCGGCGCTGACGTTGAAGCGATGCCGGTAGAGCGATTCTCCGAAGCTGTTGGATGACGCTTGCGCATAGCTGTACGCGGCGCTGAAGGCGATCGGTCCGCGGTAGCTGTAGCCGGCGCCCGCGACGAAAGCCAAATCCTGCCGCTGCTCTGGAGCGGGCGGATCGACCCTCGGGTCGATCCGCGCGTCCGAGTTGTAGAGCCGCAAGCCAAGCTCGCCGATCACGGAGACCGAATGGTGCCGGTCGAAGCGATAGCGGCCTTGGAATCCCAGCTCACCGGCCCGGAAGCTGTAGGGGAAGTTCGGCGGGTAGAGAAACCGGTGGACGCCCGCGCGGAGGCGAAGATCGAGCGGAGCCTCGGGTGCAAACTGCACGAATGCCGATCCGGTCAGGTCCGTGTAGTCGCGTTCGCCTCCGCGCCTGTCTTTGGCGTAGCCCTCGGCTCCCAGGGCCCAATTTCGGCTCAGCAGCCAGGTCCCCTGCGCCGCCCCCGACTGCACCAGGACGTCCTCGGAAGAAAGCTGCAGAAACTTGCGCAGGCCCAGCTCGTAGCTGCCGTCCGCCTCGCCGCGCTCGCCGCGCCAATGAAGCTGACCCGCGCCGATCAGCAAGGCCATTGCATCGCTTTGCGTCCCCAGCTGCTGGTAGTCGCGACGGGCATTCGAGTCCGCGCCCGCGCCGCCAGTCAGCCGGGCATCGGCAGACCAATCCGCGCGCCCGTCCAGCGGTAGCGCCAGCGCGATGGCGATGGTCAGCGCGGCGACGGGACGGCGGGAGGCGTCATCCACCGCGCGCAGGATAGCGCGAAACGCGCCTGGATCCGCCGACAGTCGCGCACACGCGCTTCGGTGCGTCGCCACGGCGGCGAGCTTTCCCCATCCGTCCGCTCGCCTAAACTTGTGGCGTGAGCTTCCGATCTCTTGCCCTCGCCATCGCTGCTGCCTCGCTGCCGGGTTGCCACTGCGGGCTGACCTTCCATACCGAGGAGAAAGGCGAGATGACGATTCCGCGCAATCCGAATCCGCTCGGCGGCGTGCTCGACGTGTTTCCCGCGGTGAGCAGCTTCACCAACATCGACTTCAATCAGAACGAGGATTTCCGGAACCAGGGCGTGAGCAAGGACCATGTCCACTCGGTACAGGTGGATTCGGTGAAGCTGCAGATCACCAGCCCAAACAACCAGGGCTTCGACTTCCTGGACACGCTCCAATTCTTCGCCAAGACCGGCAATCAGCAGCTCGAGGTTGCTCACAAGAGCTCCATCCGGCAGCTCGGGCTGGCGCCGCCCAATCCGGTGTTGAGCATGGACGTGACCCACGCCGAGCTCAAACCCTACGTGACGGCGCCATCGATGAGCATCGTCGTGAGCGGGCACGGCGACTATCCGCAGAGCGACACGACGCTCGGCATCACGGTCGGACTTCAGGTGGAGGTGGGGCTGTAGTCCCCGCTCGCCCCGAGCGTAAGCCGAGCGAAGCGAGGCTGTAGTCGAGGGGCCGCGTCATGACCCTTGAAGCCTTTGCTGTGTCTGTGCCGACCCCTCGACTCCGCGGCGACTGACGTCGCTGCGCTCGGGGCGAGCGGTGGTGGGCGACCCCTCGACTTCGCTTCGCTACGCTCGGGGTGACCCACTAACGGGACTCGCGGGCGCGGCTTTCGACCCGGCTCGCTCTCTTGTGGAGGTCATCGGCGAGCGTCCGCAGCCGCTCGCGCTGGGCCTCCAGCGATTCGAGGCTGTCGCCCGGGGAGCTGCCGGCGATCTGCCGCCGAGCCTCCTCCGGCTGCGGCGGCTTTTGCGCCGCCCGCTCAGCCTGGGCGCTTGCGGACGGAGCTGGGGAATCGCCAGCGCCGGTAGGAGCCGAAGTCCCTTCCCTGGGGGAATCGGTCCGACTGGAAAATCCCTCCGGCTCTCGATGGAGTCGAAACCGGCGATCCTGCTCATCGAACATCGCCTCGTCGCCCAGAAAGTCCCTCATCCGGCGGTCGAGCTCGCGCTCTTCGTGCGCCTCCGCAATGCGGACGTCCAGCGCGCGCACCTGCTCGCGAAGCTTGTCCTCCGAATCTCGCAGCGCATCCGCCTGCTCCAGCAAGGTCTCGGGATCATCCGATGCGAGCGAGCTTTCCGGGACGGGAACGGCCGCGGTGGGAAGCAGCGCGCGCACCTGCTCCCGCTCCGCGCGCAAGCTGCGCATCTGCGCAATCAGGCGCTGCCGCGCGTCTCGTTCCGGGTTGCCGTCCCACTCGGCGCGAACCCGCCGCAGCTCGTCCGAGAGCCCCGCAAGCAGGGCCAGCTCGCGCTGCTGGGCCTTGGCATCCGCGTCGGAGAGGGAATGCGCCATGTCCGTCAGCTGGCGCGAAAGATCCTGCGAGCGCCGAAGCAAGCTCTTGAGCTCGTTGTCCGGCAACAGATTCCGCTTCTGCTCCTTGAGCAACGCGATTCGCGCTGCCACCTCGTCCAGCTGCGCGCGCAGCTCGGATTGCCGGCGCTTGAGCTGGCTGACCTGCTGCCGGCTCTTCTGTGCGGACTCGCGCAGCTGATCGATCTGTGCACCCGTAGCGCTGCTCGCAGCCGCGGAGCACACGGCGATCAACACTGCAACCACGGACCGGCTCATGCTCTGGGAAACAAAGCAATGCGGGTGCCATGAAAGGCGCGGCCCGGAGAGGAATTCTCGGAGGGAAAGATGAAGAAAAATCGGGAGCTAGTCAACGCAGTCCGGCGGCAGGCGCATCGGTTGGGGCGCCGGGGCCGCGGAAAGTCGCTTCCGGCCACGGAAATCCGATGGAGCCGCCGCTCAATCCTCGTCCTGCGGCGATTCACCCTTGGTGATGAAGCCGTACTTCTCGAGCTTGTAGTAGAGCGCCGACGTCTTGATGCCCAGCAATCTCGCCGTCTCCGTCTTGACGCCGCCCGCCCTCTCGTACGCGCGCTGAATCAGCTCCCGCTCCACGTCTTCCAGAATTTCCGGCAGCGGGCGCTCGCCGTGAGGGTCCGGAATCCATGGCGCCGGCGGTTGGAGGCGCGCCGGCGCAGCGCGAAGGAACGGCGGCAGATCTGATTCCTCCAGCTGCTCGCGCTCGGCGAACACCAGCGATTGCTCGATCGCGTTCTCCAGCTCTCGCACGTTGCCCGGCCACGGGTAGCGCATCAGCGCCCGGGCGGCGGCTTCGCTGAGCCCACCGACCGACGGGTTCATCTTGGGCGCGCACTTGGCGATGAAGTGCCTGGCCAGCGCGGGAATGTCCTCCGCTCGCTCGCGCAGCGCCGGGATGTGCAGCGGCACCACGTGCAGCCGATAGTAGAGGTCCTCGCGGAAAGCTCCGCGCGCCACTTCCGCTTTGAGATCGCGGTGGGTGGCGGAGACGACGCGCACGTCCACCTGCAGGGTCTCTTCGCTGCCCACGCGCTCGATCTCCTTCTGCTGCAGCACCCGGAGCAGCTTGGTCTGGATCGACGCCGGGATCTCGCCCACCTCGTCGAGGAAAAGCGTTCCCTTGTCGGCCAGCTCAAATCGCCCCAGCTTGCGGCGGATCGCGCCGGTGAAGCTGCCGCGCTCGTGGCCGAAGAGCTCGCTCTCCAGCAGCGTCTCCGCCAGCGCTGCGCAGTGGACCACGATGAACGGCCCGCTCTTGCGCGGCGACAGATCGTGGATCATCCGCGCCACCAGCTCTTTTCCCGTGCCGCTCTCCCCGGTGACCAGGACCGTGGTCTCGCTGGAGGCGGCCTTCCGGATCAGACCGACCAGCTTCTGCATCGGCTCGCTGCTTCCCACCATCGAGCCCGCGGCCGCGGCGGCGTCCTGCGAGAGCATGTCGTTGTGGGCGATCACCCGCTGCAGCTGCTTGCGCGTGCTGGCCACCTCCAGCCCTTGCTCCACCTTCGCTCGCAGGACCTCCGGTGGAAACGGCTTGGTGATGAAGTCGAACGCCCCCTGCTGCATCGCCGCCACCGCCGTCTCGATCGTTCCGAAAGCGGTCACCACCATCAGCACCGCCTGCGGATCGTGCGAGCGGAACTGCCGCACCACCTCGATTCCATCCATCTTCTCCATCTTCAAATCGGTGATCACCAGATCGAAGGGAGCCTTTCGGTACGCCGCGAGCCCCTCCTGGCCGGAGCGCACCGCGGCCACCTCGAGCCCCTTCTTCTTGAGGACGACCGCCATACCCTCGCGCATGGCGTCGTGGTCGTCGATGATCAGGATGCGCGGCATGGATGAACCGAAAACATTTCACCATCGAGAGGCTCGCGCAATCCGGCCGAGCTCCAGCTCAGGCGGATTTCTTTCGCTGCGCGCCGGAGGAGTCACCTGCCGTGCTCTCCGGTTCTGCCCTCGGCAGCTCGAACCAGAACAGGCACCCCTTGCCGGGCTGCGATTCGACGCCGACCGCGCCGCCGTGCGCTTCCGCCAGCCGCTTGACCGTGGCCAGGCCGAGCCCAATTCCGGGCTGCGCGGATGCTCCGGTGGCGCGCACAAAGGGCTCGAACACGGCCTGGTGCATCCCCGGAGGAAGCCCCGGGCCGGTGTCCTCGACTTCCACGCGAACCGAGCTCTTCTTCAGTTGGGCACCGACGCGGATCTCTCGCACCGGTGCATCGCCGATGTACTTGATCGCATTTCGCACCAGGTTTTCGATCAAGCTGATCGACACGCCGGGGCTGCAGGCCAGCAGGATGCGCTCTTGCGGAATATCCACGCGCAGCTCGGCTCCGCCCTCCAGCGCCGTCGCCTGCAGCTCGCGCTCCAGCTCTCGGAGAATCTCGTTCAGCTCTGCGTGAGCGCCGAGCGCAGGTCGCGCCCCCGCCCGCGCAAACTCCAGCAGGTCGTGGACGATCCTCCTCGAACGCTGCAGACCCCGCTGGGCGCGCTCGAGACTGCGTCGAAAGTTGTCTGCTCCGCCGAGCTTGCGCTCTGCCATCGCAAGGAAGGTGCTCACCGAGGTGAGCGGGCCCAGCACATCGTGAGCGACGCGCCCAGCGAAGATCTCCAGCTCCTCATTGCGGCGAGCCAACAGCTCACGCTGTGACTCCAGAAGGCGCGTGTACTGCCTCACCTGAAGCACTGCCAGGGCAATGGCGATCCCGCCGAACACGATGCTGGCACCATCCAGCAGATAGGCCATCAGGGCCGACCGGCTGCGGATCGACTGAATCCGCAGTGCCACGTTATGCGTGTAGTTCGCGCTGTGGTGGATCGCCTGAATCAGCGCCACTCGAGCGGCCTCCGCCGCACGTCGCGCGTCGACGTCCAACGACTGTCTCGCGCGGGTCGGTTCGCCACCGTCGACGTGCTTCAGCACGCGACCGACGGCGTCATCGAGACGCTTGAGGCTGCGGTGGACCTCGTTCCAAAGTTCCTCGCCTTCCGGATCGCGGGGCAGAGCGAGGTACCTGCGCATCTCCTGCTGAACTTTCAGGCGGGATTCCACCATCTGCGCTCGATCCGGCGGACTGCCTCGGCTCGCACCTTCGACGTACTCCGTCAGCAACTGCATCAGTTGGTGGACCTCGGCGCGGAGGGTGGCCAGCTGTTCGATTCCCGGCGCAGCCACGGTAGCGATCTGCGTGGCCGCGGCGTCCACCTCGGTGGTCTTCTGCTCGGTGTAGATCGTCGACGCCACGAAGCTGATCACCACTGCGCAGAAGGCGAGCACCAGTGTGCGATCTGACCGTCGGTGGGCCATGCGGTCCAAGTGCAACCTCCGCCCGCAGTTGCTATTCCGTCGACGCATTCTAGCGGAGTCTTCTTGCGAAAAGAGCGAACAGAGCTTCTGACCTTGCTTTCGCGTCACCGCGGCGACGATGCCAAGGAAGCGTCCGATCTGGATCAGATGAAGGCCTGGGCCCTTGCGCTGGAAGATCCTTTCGCGCGCTCGCAGCCGCAAGCCCATTTCACGGGCAGCGCGGTGGTGATTGATCCCGCGGGGGCGCGGGTTTGCCTCGTCCATCACCGCAAGCTCGACCGTTGGCTGCAACCGGGCGGGCACGCCGAGCCCGGCGATGGCGGGGCGATCGACCATACCGCCCTGCGCGAGGCAGCGGAGGAGACCGGCTGTCGGGTCCTGCTCCATGCGAATGCGCCGCGTCCCCTAGACGTGGACGTCCACACCATCCCCGCGCGCCCGGGCGATCCGGCGCATCTTCATCTCGACGTCCGGTTTCTGGTGGTGGCCGAGGATCCGGAGCGGTTGAGCCACGACTCCGCCGAAGCGCGCGGAGCACGATGGTTCTCCTGGGAGGAAGCCATGGCCCTGGTCGACGAGCCGGCGCTGCGGCGCCTCCTCTCGAAGGCGCGAGCGTCAGCTCGCGGCGCCACTGGCGAGCGGGATCCGAACCTTGAACACCGTGAGCCCCGGCGATGACTGCAGCTCGACTTCTCCTCCGTGCGCCTGGACGATCTTGCGCGCCAGCGGCAGTCCCAGCCCGGTGCCCTTTTCCCGCGTGGTGTAGAAGGGCTCGAAGATCTTCTCCTGAGCGTCTGGCGGAATTCCCGGACCGCGGTCCCGCACTTCGACGGCGTACATCCCGTCCTTGATCCGGCCGGAGATCTCCACCGTCCCCTGATCGGGCGTGGCCTGGATCGCGTTCTTCAGCAGGTTGACGATCGCCGCGATCAACAGGCTTTGGTCTGCATCCACCACGGATGGGGAGGCGGAGATGCGCACGGTCACTTCCCGCCGGTGCGCGTCCGGTTGCACCAGCTCCACCGCCGAGCGCACGATCGCGCCGGCCGAGCAGGGCGATCGCGCGAGCCGCTGCTCCATGGCGAACTCCAGGAAATCGTCCACCACGCGCTGTAGGTATTGAATCTCGCGCTGGATGCGGACCACCTGCTCCCGCGCCTCGGAGAGCGAAAGGTCCGCTCGATCGCGGGCCAGCTCTTCGGCGAGCAGGCCGGCAAACAGCTCCATCCCGCCGATCGGGTTTCGCACCTCGTGCGCCACCCCGGCGAGCATCATCTTCAACTGGCGATCCCGGCTCTCCAGCGCTTTGCGCATCAGCTCCAGCTCGCGCGCCAGCACGCCGAATTCGAGGGTGCGCTCGCCGGCCACCGCGGTCTGCAGGTCTCCCCGCCCGATGCGCAGCGCAGAGTTCATCAAGCGCTGAAGCGGACGCGAAAGGCCCCGCGCGGTGAGCACCGCCATCACCGCCAGCAGCGCCAGCGCGGCGATGGCCAGCGCCACGAATGCGCGGAACAGTCGCGCCAGAGGACGAAAGAATTCGGCGCTTCCCTCGACGCCGATGGCGCCCACCACTCGAGTGCCCTGGAACACCGGGGCGTAGCCGGTCTTGTAGAGGCGACCGTCGCTTCCTTCGAAGAGGACCTGCGACGCCGCCGGGGAGCCCTGGAGCACGCGCGCCAGCTCCGATCGATCGCGCGCCAGCTCCGGCATCTCGGTGCCCACCGGAAGGTTGCCGCCGGCGTCGAGGCGCACCCTCATCCGGGCATCCACGGCGAAGATGCGCCGCGCGCCGGTGGCGTTCTGAACCTCGGTCAAGAGACGCAGCAGGGAGCGGTAGGTCCGCGTCTGGTTGCGATCGTCCTCCGGCTCGATGGTGAGCATCCGCTCACCGCTGATTTGCGAGGCCGTGGCCGCAGCCACGGAAGAGAGGCTGTGCCCCAACTCCTCCTCCAGGATCTGGCGGGACAGCACGTACCCAGCGCTGCCGGCGACGGCGAACAGGGCCAAGGTCGGCAGCAGGAATGCCGCCAGCAGCTGCGCGCGCAGCGATCTGAGGAGAACTGGCAAAGCGGGAACGGAATACTAAGGCAGCAGGGACATCGCCTCCAACGCCTCTCCGAGCGTCTCCACGCCCACCACGGTGGGCTTCCGATCGTCGATTCGCCGGGCACTGCCCCTGGGCAAGATGACCTCGGTGAAGCCCATCTTGGACGCTTCCGCCAATCGCGGCTCGGGCTGACCCACCGCGCGCACCTCACCGGCCAACCCCACCTCGCCGAGGACGAGGGTGAGCGGGTTGATCGGCCTGTTCTGCAGCGAAGAGACCAGCGCCGCACACACGGCCAGGTCCGAAGCCGGCTCGGTGAGCTCCATTCCTCCCGCGACGTTGACGAAGATGTCGCAGCCGACCAGCTCCACATTCGCCTTTCGCTCCAGCACCGCCGCGAGCAGCGCCACGCGGTTGGTGTCCACGCCCATGGTCGTCCGGCGCGCGGTTCCATAGCCGGTGGGAGCCACCAGCGCTTGAACCTCGACCAGCAGCGGACGGGTCCCGTTCACGGTGGAGGTGACCACCGAGCCGGCTTGCCCCATCGGCCGCTCGGAGAGAAAGAGCGCGGAGGGGTCGGCCACCTCCGCCAGCCCGCTCTCCTTCATCTCGAAGACGCCGATCTCGTTGGTCGAGCCGAACCGGTTCTTGTGCGCGCGCAAGATGCGAAAGGGGTTGCCGCGGTCACCCTCGAAGTACAAGACGGTGTCCACCATGTGCTCCAGCACGCGGGGTCCGGCGATCGATCCGTCCTTGGTGACGTGGCCCACGATGAACGTCGGCACGCCGGTCCGCTTGGCGAACGCCATCAGCCGGCCGGCGACCTCGCGGACCTGCCCGATGTTTCCCGGCGCGCTGCCCAGCTCGGAGAGATACATCGTCTGGATCGAGTCGATGGCCAGCGCCGCCGGCTTGAGGTTCTCTGCGGCAGTGAGGATGCGTTCGGCGTCCGTCTCCGCAAAGAGGTGCAGGCGGGGCGATGCGATCCCCAGCCGGTCCGCGCGCATTTTGGTCTGGCTCAGCGATTCCTCGCCCGAAGCATAGAGGACCGCGCCTTCGGACGAGAGGCGGTCCAAGGCAGCGAGTAGCAGCGTGGACTTGCCTATCCCCGGATCTCCACCCAGCAGCACCACCGATCCGGAGACCACGCCGCCGCCGAGCACGCGGTCCAGCTCCTGAATTCCGGTTCGCCTCCTCTCTTCGGCCTGGGAAACCACCTGATGAAGGAGGATTGGCTTCGATGACCCGGTGGCCGCGCCCCAGGCTGGCCTTCGTTGCTCGTGCGCCTCCAATTCCTCGACGAGCGAGTTCCAAGATCCGCAGTCGGGACATTTGCCGAGCCACTTGAGCGACTGAAGGCCGCAGGACTGACAGGTGAAGTGCGTCTTCGTTTTTGCCACCCTCGAGACTTATCGGACGAGGCTGACGCCCTCCGCTCGCCCTGAGCGTAGGGCGCAGCCCGGAGTCGAAGGGCCGCTCATAAAGGTGAGGAATGCCCGAATACGAGAACCGCGCTCGACTCCGCGACTGATGTCGCTACGCTCGGGGCGAGCGGTGGTGGGCGACCCCTCGACTCCGCGACTGATGTCGCTACGCTCGGGGCGAGCGGTGGTGGGCGACCCCTCGACTCCGCGACTGATGTCGCTACGCTCGGGGCGAGCGGTCGTGGGCGACCCCTCGACTCCGCGACTGACGTCGCTACGCTCGGGGCGAGCGGTGGTGGGCGACCCCTCGACTCCGCGACTGACGTCGCTACGCTCGGGGCGAGCGGTGGTGGGCGACCCCTCGACTTCGCGACTGATGTCGCTACGCTCGGGGCGAGCGGTGGTGGGCGACCCCTCGACTTCGCGACTGATGTCGCTACGCTCGGGGCGAGCGGTGGTGGGCGACCCCTCGACTCCGCGACTGACGTCGCTACGCTCGGGGCGAGCGGGAAGCCGTACAATCAGCAAAGACATTTCGTCAACCGAATGGCAGCAACGCGGTTGACAAGAGATCGCCGCGCTGATTAATCGTCGCGCTCCAATCGCGGAGGATGGATGACTCACCTCGCAGCAGAAACGGCGCGCGCCGAGACTGGGCAAGGGCGGCAACAAGACCGAAAGCAGATCCCATCGCGGCACGACTGGACGCTGGCGGAGATTCGCGAGCTGCACGACCTGCCTTTGATCGAGCTGATCTACCGCGCGCAGACCGTGCATCGAGCGGCCTTTGGCGAGCACGCGGTGCAGCTCTGCTCGCTGCTGTCGATCAAGACCGGCGGATGCCCGGAGGACTGCGCGTATTGCCCGCAATCCGCGCGCTATCAGACCGGCGTGAAGGCCGAGAAGCTGCTCTCGGTCGAGGACGTGGCCGCTGCGGCGCGCAGGGCGCGCACGGCGGGGGCGACGCGCTTCTGCATGGGCGCGGCGTGGCGCGAAGTGAAGGACGGACCGCAGTTCGACACCGTGCTGGAGATGGTCCGCGCGGTCCGCGCGATCGGCATGGAAGCGTGTTGCACGCTCGGGATGCTGAGCGACGATCAGGCCAGGCGCCTGAAGGAAGCAGGGCTGTCCGCATACAACCACAACCTGGACACCTCCGCCGCGTATTACGGCGAGATCATCACCACCCGAAGCTATCGGGACCGCCTGGAGACGCTGCGCCGCGTGCGCGACGCCGGGATTTCGGTCTGCTCGGGCGGAATCATCGGGATGGGTGAGTCGGTTGACGATCGCTGCGAGCTTCTGCTCACCCTCGCCAACCAGGAGATCCACCCCGAGTCCGTTCCGATCAATGCCCTGGTCGCGGTTTCGGGAACGCCGCTGCAGGACCGGGTGCTGGTCGAGCCGGTGGAGCTGGTGCGGATGATCGCCACCGCCCGAATCCTGATGCCGCGGGCGATGGTCCGGCTCTCGGCTGGGCGCGTTTCGATGAATCAGGAGGCGCAGCTGCTTTGCCTGATCGCCGGGGCGAATTCGATCTTCTTCGGCGACAAGCTGCTCACCACCGGCAACCCGGATTACCGCGAAGACATGTCCCTGCTTGGCCGAGCGGGAATCCGCGCCCTGGAGCCGTTCGCGGCGTCGTGAAGGCGATGAGCATCGCTGCCGCCAGGCACCCATCGCCCGCGCATCTCGCTGCCAGTTGGGCAGCGGAGGAGCTGGAGCAGCTTCGCAAGCTTGGCTTGCGCCGGCATCTCGAGCCGCTTCAGTCGCCTCAAGGCGCGGTCATCCGCGTCGCCGGTGAGCAGCTGATCAACTTCTCCTCCAACGATTACCTCGGGCTGGCCGGTGACTCGCGGCTGGCGCAGTCCGCGTTGGAGAGTTTGCGCGAGCACGGCGTGGGCGCCGGGGCGTCGCGGCTGCTCGTCGGCGACAGCGCTGCGCATCACGCTCTGGAGCAGAAGATCGCCGGCTGGATGAACAGCGAATCAGCGGTGCTCTTCAACACGGGCTATGCGGCGAACTCCGGAATCCTCCCCGCCCTCTGTCGAGCGGGCGACGCGATTTTCGCGGACGCGCTGAACCATGCCTCGCTGGTCGACGGCTGCAGGCTCTCGCGAGCCACGATCGCGGTTTACCCGCACCGCGATCTCAAGGCGCTCGACCGATTGCTGCGCACGACGCCGGGACGGCGGCGACTGGTTTGCACCGAAGCGGTGTTTTCGATGGACGGGGATCATGCGCCGATCGCGGAGATGCTCGAGCTGTGCCGCGGGCACGGCGCGGCGCTGCTGGTGGACGAGGCGCATGCGCTCGGAGTCCTGGGTTCCAGCGGAGCCGGCTTGTGCGAGGAGCTCGGGTTGAGCGGCGAGGTGGACCTGTGCGTGGGAACCTTGGGCAAGGCGCTGGGAGTCTTCGGCGCTTTCGCGGCGACTTCTGTCGCGGTAGCGGATCTGTTGGTGAACCGCGTCCGGCCCTTGATCTTCTCGACCTCGCTGCCACCCGCGATCTGCTCCGCCGCGGGCTGCGCCGTGGATCTGGTGGCGCGCGAGCCGCAGTTGCGATCGCGACTTTGGCGCAACGTCCGGCGATTTCACGATGGGCTGCTGGAGCTTGGGATTCCGGCCCGAGCAGACTCGGCGATCTTCCCGGTGCTGCTGGGCGAGCCTGAGGGAGCGCTCCAGGCGGAACAGCAATTGCGAAGCCGGGGCATTCTCGCCAAGGCGATCCGCCCGCCAAGCGTCGCGCCAGGGACGAGCCGCCTGCGATTTTCGATCTGCGCCTCGCACCAGCCCGACCATATTGACCTCGCGCTGAGCGCGCTCGGGGAGCTGGAGAGCTTGCGTGTCCGCTGAAAGCCACCGCCGCCTGCTGGAGCTGGACCGGCGTCACGTCTGGCATCCCTTCACGCAGATGCAGGGCTGGCCGGAAGACGAGCCGTTGATCATCGAGAGCGCCGAGGGCAATTACCTGATCGACGATCAGGGGAACCGCTATTTCGACGGCGTCTCTTCCCTCTGGGTTCTGGTTCACGGACATCGAAAGCGGCAGATCGACGAAGCGGTGCGGGCACAGCTCGGCAAGGTGGCCCACTCGACCTTGCTCGGGCTCGCTTCGGTTCCTTCAATCGAGCTGGCGGCGAAGCTGGTGGAGGTCGCGCCTCGGGGACTCGCCCGCGTCTTCTACTCCGACTCGGGGTCCACCTCGGTGGAGATCGCTTTGAAGATGGCCTACCAGTACTGGCGGCAGCGCGGCCGGCCGGAAAAGCGGAAATTCGTCGCGCTGGGCGAGGCCTACCACGGCGACACCATCGGCTCGGTGTCCGTCGGCGGGATCGACCTGTTCCACGACATCTTCCGCGACCTGCTGTTCGAGGTGGAACGGATCCCCACGCCGCACGCCTACCGGTGGCGCGGCCAGGGCGACTGCGGTCCCGCCTGTTTGAACGCTGCCGATGCGCTGTTCGCGCGCCGCGGCCGCGAGCTGGCGGCGCTGGTGATCGAGCCGCTGGTCCAGGGCGCGGCGGGCATGATTGTCCACCCACCGGGATTTCTCGCCAACCTCGCTGCGCTCTGCGAGGAGCACGGCATCCTGCTGATCTGCGACGAGGTGGCGACCGGGTTTGGCCGCACGGGAACGATGTTCGCGGTCGAGCAGGAGGGGGTGAAGCCCGATCTGATGTGCATCGCGAAGGGATTGAGTGGTGGGTACCTGCCGCTGGCGGCAACGCTCACCACCGAGGAGGTCTACTCCGCCTTCCTCGGCTCCGTCGCGGAGAAGCGGGCCTTCTTCCACGGACACACGTATACGGGAAACCCGCTGGCATGCGCGGCCGCCCTCGCCAATCTCGAGTTGTTCGAGCAGGAGCACACGCTGGAGCGGATGAAGCCGGCCACCGAAGCGCTGGCGAAGAAGCTGGAGGGGATCGCGGCCCTCGAGCACGTGGGGGACGTGCGTCGCCGCGGGCTGATGATCGGGATCGAGCTGGTGCGCGATCGCGCGACCAAGGAAGAATACCCTTACGGCGATCGGATAGGACATCGCGTCTGCCTTGCTGCGCGCCGTCGCGGAGTCATCCTGCGTCCGCTCGGAAATGTCATCGTTCTCATGCCGCCCCTCTCGAGCACCGTCGCAGAGGCCCGCATGCTGGGCGATGTGGTTCGCGATTCGATCGCCGAAGTGACGAGCAACTGATGCAGCCGCTGCGCGTGTTCGTCGTGGGCACCGACACCGGGGTAGGCAAGACCGAAGCGTCCTGTGCGCTGCTGTCATTGCTCGCAGACGCGGGGCTTCGGCCGGCAGCCTTCAAACCATACGAGAGCGGTTGCCGCAGCTTGTCGCATCCGGCCGATGCGTGCGCGATGAAGGCGGCCGCGCGCAGCGAGGACGATCTGGATCGGATCTGCCCGCACCGATTTCGCGCCGCGGTGGCGCCGGGAGTTGCTGCCGCGCGTCTCGGAAGATCTCCGTCGCTTGGGCTGACGGTGAGCGCATACCGATCGTTTGCCGGCCGGCCATTGGTGGTCGAAGGCGCAGGCGGGCTTCGCGTTCCGCTCGACGCGCGACGCGAGGTGATCGATCTGGTGAAGATGCTGGATCTTCCCGTGCTGCTCGTCGCGCGCGCCGGGCTCGGAACGCTGAATCACACGGCGCTCTCGCTGGAGGCGCTCGCCGCTCGAAGGATTCGCGTGCTCGCGGTGTTGCTCTCGGCGTGCGCGCGCGGAACGGATGCCTCGCGTCGCGACAACGCGCAATGGATCGAGCGGCGGCATCGGCTTGCGGTCCTCGGCCCGGTGCCTTTCCGAGCAGACGATCGACAGCGGCGCGGTGTTTTCCGGACTGCGCTGGCGCCGCTGCTACAGAGGTGATCAGCGCACAAAAATCGAATCGCTTCGCCGGTCGTGAAGTGGACGCAATTGACGATCCGGGCGACAACGCTGGTACATGGCCGACATCATCGACCTGTCCCTCGTCGCCCGCGCGAAGCGATATTTCCACAAGCTGCTCGACACCCGCGGTCTCTCCTACTTCCTCCAGAAGGATGGAAACCGCCTGTTCCAGATCGAACAGTCGAAGGTGGAATTGGTCGTCCGCACCGCGGCCCGCTCGCGCCCTCCTCACCTGCCCAAGCCGCCGCTGCACGCCGTCGATCACTGTCGCAAGGAGATTCGCCGAGAGCTGATCCGACGGGTGGTGGAGGCGATGCTGCAAACCGGTCTCTGAAGGACGGCGCGAGCGCGCTACACTCGCGCGCTTGAATTTTTCGAGGCGAACCAGTTGGAACCTCCGGCCGAACGCGCTCGCGTCGCGCATTGAATCGCTCCGAGCACAGGGCGCGCAGCTGATCGACCTGACCGATTCGAATCCCACTCGATGCGAGCTCGCCTACCCGCGCGAAGCGATCGAATCCGCGATTCGCGGTGCCGCGCTACTCACCTACCAGCCGGAGCCGAATGGATTGCTCGCGGCGCGCCAGGCGATCTCGGCTCATCTGTCACGGAAAGAAGAGCGCGTGGATCCAGAGCACCTGATCATCTGCTCGGGCACCAGCGACGCGTACGGGTACCTCTTCAAGTTGCTGTGCAATCCCGGAGACAGCGTCCTCGTCCCCAACCCGAGCTATCCGCTCTTCGATTTCCTCACCGGCTTGGAGGGGATCGAGGGGCGCCCCTATGCGCTTCGCTTCGAGGGCGGCTGGTGCCTGCAGGCCGACGCTTTGGCCGAAGCCGCTGATGCCACGACCCGTGCGGTGCTGGTAGTGAGCCCGGGCAATCCAACCGGCGCGTTTCTCAAGCGCTCCGAGCTGGAAGCGGTCGAGACGCTCTGCGCGGATCGCAGTTGGGCGCTGATCGTGGACGAGGTGTTCTCGGACTATGGCTTCGGCGACGACGCGGATCGCGTGGCAACCGTCGCCGGTCGAGCGAGCCCGGCGCTGACCTTCGCGCTGTCCGGCTTCTCCAAGCTCGCGGGGTTGCCGCAGCTCAAGGTGTCCTGGCTCAGCGCATCGGGCCCGGCCCAATTGCGCGACGAAGCGCTTCAGCGGCTGGAGATCGTCGCCGACACATACCTGTCGGGGAGCCCCATTCTGCAGTCGGCGGTCGCTCAGCTGCTGCCGCTCGCCGTTCGCATCCAGTCGCAGATTCGAAATCGCGTGGCGGAGAACCGGGCCGCCCTGCTGCGGACGCGAGCAGCAGACGCCCGGTGGAACGTGCTGCCGTCCGAAGGCGGCTGGTGCGCGGTCATTCGCATTCCAGATGAGCGCAGCGAGGAGACGGTTTGCCTCCAGCTGCTCGAGCGCGGTGTCATCGTCCACCCGGGCTATTTCTTCGACTTTCCCTCCGGCAGTCACCTGATCGTCTCACTCATCCTGCCTCGCGATGCATTCGCTCGCGGGATCGAAGCGCTGGTTTCCGTCCTCGGATAGCGTGTCCCCTTCGAGGGTCCAGTGATGCTGCGAGCGTACCGGCTCCTTTGGCAGGAGGAGGACCGCGTCCTTGACGAGTTGGACGCGCTCCTGGGTGCTGCGCGCGCCGAGCAGTTGGTCAATCACGAAAGCATGTCGCACAATTCGATGACGACCCCGAGCGGCCCGGGGCCCTCTCGCAAATGGCGACGGGCAACTTGCGAGCCCAGCCGCGGAAGCTCACTTGGAAGATCGGCCCGCCGCTTTCAACTCGCGGCAAGCCTCCGCCTCTCCACCGTCGCAGGCTTTCTTGAGCAGCGTCGTCGCGCTCGACTTGTTGCGCGGCACGCCATCGCCGCTCGCGTACATTCGCCCCAGCGCGAGGCAAGCCTTCATCGAGTCGGCGTCGCAGGCCTTCTGGTACAGCTTCGATGCTTGCACCTTGTCCGCGTTCACGCCGGAGCCGTGCCGGTACATCCACCCGAGCTGGTAACAGCCGAGGGCCATCCCCCCGTCGCAAGCGCGCCGATAGTACGGCGCCGCCTTCTCCGCGGAGCGGGGAGCGCCTTTGCCCGTTTGATAGAGGGCTGCGGCGTTGTGGCAACCAGGAGCGTCCCCGGCCGCGCAGCTGCGCTCGTACAGGCTCAGGGCGCGGGACGGATCTGCGGCCAGTCCCATTCCCCGCTCGTAGAGGACGCCGACGTTGGTGCAGCCCGCCGCTGAACCGGAATCGCAAGAGCGCTGAAAGACGGCCAGCGCTTGGCCCTCGTTTTTGGCGGTGAGCTGTCCCTGCACGTAGATCGCTCCGAGGTAGCTGCACGCGCCGGGCACGTTGTCCTCGCAGGCTTTCTTCACCAGCGCGATCCCCTCCGCGGGGTCCGGGTCCGCCTTGGTGCCGCCGGCATACACCCGAGCGAGATCCGCGCAAGCCTGCGCCACACCCCCCTGGCACGACAGCTTGTAGAGGCGAATGGCCGAAGCGACGTCCGCTGGTCCTTGTTCGCCCCTTTCCTGGAGCGCTCCTAGTTGGTGGCAGGCGGAGAGATCTCTCGCGTCGCAGGCCTTCTTCAATGCCGGTCCGGGGCCAGTCGAATCAGGAGCGGGCGCTTTGCCCGACGCCTTCAGGGATGCGCACGCCTGCGTAACGCCCCCGTCGCAGGCGCGGCGATAAAGCGCGGCAGCGGCCTTCTCGTTCTTGGCCAGGCCCGTGCCCTTTTCGTTGGCCACGGCCAGCCAATAGCAGCCGCCCATCTCGCCTCGATCGCAGCTTCGTCGGAAGATCGAAACAGCCGAGGCTTCATCTTTCTTGACGCCCTCGCCCTCGAGCTGGAGCACGCCGAGCCCGGTACACCCGATGGCGGTATTCGGATTCGCGTCCGAACCGTCGCAGGCCTGCTTGAACAGCTCGGCGGCGTGCGCCTTGTCTTTCGCTACGCCCCGACCCTCGGAGTAGTCGGCTCCCAGCTTGACGCAGGACCCCACGTCGCCCAGCAGGCACGCGCGTTCGAAGAAGAACGCCGCCCGCTCCGGGTTGCGCTCCACGTACTGGCCCTTCTCGTAGTATTCGCCGAGCTGCCGGCAGCGCGTGTCCATCTTGCTGAACAGGCACAGGCGCTCGAGCTCGGCCGGCTCGGATTTCTCGGCGACCAGTTGCGAATGGCACGCCGCCAGACAGGCGACGGCTGCGGTGGCGATGGAAGGCTTCAACTGTCTCGCGCCCATGAAATGCGGGGCGCTACTTCAACAGCGAGAGCAGAAGCTTGCGCTGCAGGAGCAAAGCAGGCGGCACCTTGCTTCCGAATTGGCCGAAGAAGTCCTCCTGCGCTTCCAGCTCGACTTTCCATTCCTGAAGGTTGATCGAGGTGGCCTCGTTGACCGACTCCGCCGGCACGTCCAGCCCGGAGAGATCCAGGTCGCCGGCCTTGGGGACCCAGCCCAGCAGCGTCTCCTGGCCCCCCACTTTTCCTTGAGCGCGGTCGATGATCCACTTCAGCACGCGCATGTTCTCGCCGTAGCCCGGCCAGAGAAACTTGCCGTTCTTGTCCTTGCGGAACCAGTTCACCTGGAAAATCTTGGGCGGGTAGTCGATCCGCCGCTGCATGTCGAGCCAGTGCTGGAAGTACTCGCCCATGTGGTAGCCGCAGAAGGGAAGCATGGCCATCGGGTCTCGGCGGACGACGCCGACCTTCCCGGTAGCCGCGGCCGTGGTCTCCGATCCAAGCGTGGCGCCCAAGAAAACGCCGTGGGGCCAGTTGAACGACTGGAGCACCAGCGGCACGGTGTTGCTGCGCCTCCCTCCGAAGATGATCGCGGAGATCGGAACGCCCTCGGGATCGTTCACGTGCTTGGAGAGCACCGGGTTGTTCTTCGCCGGCGAGGTGAAGCGGCTGTTGGGATGCGCTGCCTTTTCCGGCGAGCCCTGCTTCCAGGGCTGACCCTTCCAGTCGATCAGCTCCTCCGGGACGGCGCCATCCTTTCCCTCCCACCACACGTCCCCGTCCGGCGTGAGCGCGACATTGGTGAAGATGGTGTCGCGGCCGATGGTCTTCATCGCGTTGGGGTTGGACTGGAAGTTCGTTCCCGGCACGACGCCGAAATATCCCGCCTCTGGGTTGATCGCCCACAGCCGGCCGTCGGGCCCGACGTGCATCCAGGCGATGTCGTCGCCCACCGTCCACACCCGCCAGCCGTTGAAGCGCCGGGGGGGAATCATCATCGCGAAATTCGTCTTGCCGCATGCGCTGGGGAACGCTGCGGCCACATAGGTCATCTGACCGTCCGGGCTCTCCACGCCCAGCACCAGCATGTGCTCGGCGAGCCATCCTTCCGTGCGACCCAGGTAGGAACCGATGCGAAGCGCGAGGCACTTTTTGCCCAAAAGCGCGTTGCCGCCGTAGCCCGACCCGAAGGACCAGATGGTGTTGTCCTCGGGAAAGTGGCAGATGTAGCGGCGCTCGGGGCTGAGATCGCCCGTGCTGTGGAGCCCCCGATTGAAGTCGTTGGAGTCGCCGAGCATGTCCAGCGCGGGCTTTCCCATCCGCGTCATGATCCGCATGTTCAGCACCACGTAGATGCTGTCGGTGATTTCGATGCCAACCTTGGAGTAGGCAGAGCCGGGCGGCCCCATCACGTACGGCACCACGTACATCGTCCGGCCCCGCATGGCCCCGTCGAAGAGCTGGCGCAGCTTCCCGTAGGCCTCCTCCGGAGCCATCCAGTTGTTGGTGGGTCCCGCCGCCTCTTTGGTGCGGGTACAGACGAAGGTGAGGTGCTCGACGCGAGCGACGTCGTTGGGATTGGAGCGATGCAGGTAGCAGCCGGGCAATTTCTCCGGGTTAAGCGGGATCAGGATGCCGGCGGCGACCGCCTCTTCGGTGAGGCGGTGCTTCTCCTGGTCGGAGCCCTCGCACCAGACCACTTTCTCCGGCTTGGTGAGCCTGGCGACCTCAGCGACCCAACTGGTGAGGTGAACATTGCCAGTGGGCGGCTGGCCGGCGGCTCGAGTGACATTGCCCTCTGTTTTCTTCGAATCGCTCCTGCCGAGCATTTGCGCTTTCACGTTGGTGCCCTCATTTTCCTGAAGATGGCTTGCCGCGCACGCCGGTGTCCGTTCTTAGCCCTGGACGCCTAATCGGATCCATCACCGAGTCCCAGAAAAAACTAGTTGACCGAGCTTTACCTCTCCGGCCGAATCTCAGTCACCAGCGTCCGATCGACCAGCCCCGAAATGTCCGAATTCGGTAAATAACCAAGTTCTCTTGCATGCTTGAACAGCGTGCCGAGCTGCTTTTCCATCGGGTCGGTGGTCGGCTGGATCCGCGAGAAGGCGTTCTGCAACAGCTTTGAATCGAGCGGATGGGCGGTGATCGCCCCATACGCCTGGTTTGCTCGCGCGGCGAAGCTGCCGGGATTGTCCTTCCATTGCTGCGTCAGCTCCCGGTGCGCGCGCAGGATCGCCTCCACCTGCTCGCGGCGATGGGTGAGCGCCTGCCGCGTCGCCACCAGCACGGTGGTTGGGAACACGCCGCCTTCCCAGAGCTCCCGCTCGTCCACCAGGATGTGGCCGTCGCCCTCGGAGATCAGCCGCTCGCCCCACGGCTCGGGTACCCACGCCGCTTCGAGGCGCCCCTGCCGGAACAGGCTGAGGATGTCGGCGTTGGGGAGCGGCACGACTTGCACGCCGCGCGAGAGGGAGTCCGAGGGCATTCCGATCTTCTTGAGCCAGTGCTGCAGCGCCAGGTCCTGGGTGTTGCCAATCTGTGGTGAGGCGACGACGTGCCCCCGCAGCTCGTCCGGCGAACGGGCATGGCGAGCGATCAGCTCCGAGCCGCCGGACGCCGCTCCGGCGATCACTTGAATCGCTCCCTGGGAGCGGACGTACGCAATCAGGGCCGGGCTTCCACCCACGTAGCTCACGTCCAGCGCGCCGGCGAGGAGCGCCTCCATCGCCGCGGGGCCGGCATTGAAGACCTTCACGTCCAGCGCGCGCCCGCCCAGCGCTCGACGGAAGGTTCCGTCCGCGCTGCCCACCAGGCCCTGCGCGTGGGTGATGTTAGGAAAGTGCCCCAGGCGCAGGGGACGATTGGGATCGTAGCTCTTCCCGCAGCCAGAGCAGGCCAAAGCGCTCAAGAGGAGCAGGGCCGTGAGCGCGCGGCCGCGGATGTTCCCTCTAAGTCGCAGGCAGCAGCCCCCACCGCCGCCGCACGCGAAGCTCGATGCTCTGGAACAGGAAGCGGTCGGTCGCGGTGCCGATGGCGATGATCGCGATCATCACCGCTACCACCTGCGCCACGTCGAGCAGCTCGCGACCGGCGGTCAACAGCTGGCCCAGTCCACCGGACACGAAGAGCAACTCGCCCGCCATCAGCGCGCGCCAGGCGAAGCTCCAGCCGAGCTTGAGCCCGGTCACGATTCCCGGCAACGCGGCGGGCACCAGCACGCCGCCGTAGAACCTCGGGCCTCGGATCCCAAGCGTCCCCGCCACCAGCAAGAGCTGCGGCTGGATGGAGTTCACGCCATCCTCGGCGGCGATGGCGATGGCGAGCAGCGATCCCATCACCACCACGAAGAGGATCGCCGCGTCGGACAGGCCGAACCAGAGAATCGCCAGCGGCAGCCAGCAAATCGAGGGCAGTGCCTGCAGGCCCATCACGACGGGCTTGAGCGAAGCGCGGATCAGCGAGACGCGCGCGATGAAAATCCCGAGCGGGACGCCGATGGCGACGGAGATCAGGTAGCCCTCCATCAATCGCGCCATCGAGCGCACGGCGGCCGTGGCCAGCCGACCATCGGCGATCATGCGCCACATGCTTCGCGCGACCTCGATCGGATCGGGGAACAGGTAGGGCGGCCAGGAGCCCAGCTTAGCGACGAGCTCCCACAGGACCAGCAGCCCCAACAGGAAGATCGCTGGCTGTGCCAGCTGCTTGGGTCGCATCATCGGTCTTGCTCTCCAACTCCCTCGTTTCGGACGCGGACGGAGGTAATGGCTCGCCGGCCAGCTCGGCACGGCGCAGCTCGTCTCGGATCTGCCGGGACATCGCCACCAACGCCTCGTCGTCGGGATCTCTAGGGCGGGGCAAACGCACTTCCAAATCGCGGAGAATCCGTCCGGGGCGGCTGGCCATCACCACCACGCGATCGCCGAGCACCAGCGCCTCGCGGACATTGTGGGTCACGAACACCACCGTCTTGCGGGTGCGCATCCAGATCGATTGCAGCAGCTGGTGCATGTGCGCGCGGGTTTGCGCGTCCAGCGGCGCGAACGGCTCGTCCATCAACAGCACCGCGGGATCCATCGACAGTGCGCGGGCAAGGCTCACGCGCATCCGCATTCCGCCGGAGAGCTGGTGCGGGAGCACGTCGGAAAATCCCTCCAGGTGCACCAGCTTGATGAACTCGCGCGCCTGGCGCTCGCTCTCGCGCCGCGAAACCCCCTTCGCTCGGAGGGCGAACTTGAGGTTCTGCTTCACGGTGAGCCACGGGAAGAGCGCCGCCTCCTGAAACATCAGCAGGCGTTCCGGGCTCGGCCCCTCGACGGTTTTTCCGTCGATGGAGATGTGGCCGCCGCTGGGAGGGAAGTGTCCGGCCAGAGCGTAGAGAAGAGTGGACTTGCCGCATCCGGACGGCCCCAGCAGGCAGACGAACTCTCCCGCGTGGATGTCCAGGTTGACGTTCTTCAGCGCCTCGATGTCGTTGTTGTAGCGATGTCCGACGCGGGTCAGCGCAATCTTGGCGAGGCCGTTCCTACCCGTGAAGGGCACGAGCATGCGACGACCGGCAAACCGCGCGAGAAAACGACGGACCATGGGGCGCAACCTATGGCCTCCATATTGCCTCGGGCCTGCCTACTCGGCCAGCCCGGAGGGCGGAAAATGTGTGCAGAAACGTCAGCCCAGGCGCACGAAAGCTTTGAATCTAATCGATTGGCCGAAGCCGCGCAGCGCACGGCTGCCGTCCGGGCAACCCATCGCGAAACGGGGGCGGCGCAACCAGTCAGTGGATGGCCGCGCGAAGGCCGACTTCGGCGAGGATCCGGCGCTCGTGATCGACCAGCTGGCTCAAGCGAGCCGACGCAAGCTCTTCGCCGGAACACTTGGCCGCGAGCCGAAAGAACAGCCGCTGGTGCCCTTCCTCTGATTGAGCCAGATCGCGATACATCCCGCCCAAGGGCGTCTTGCCCAACCCTTCGGCGAGCAGCGCCAGGCGCTCGCAGCTTCTCGCTTCGATCACCGCCGCCACGAGCAGCCGATCCAACTGCCGCGTCGCCGGCGAAGTACGAATCAGGCGCTGCAACTTCTGCGCGTACGGATCCCCCGCATCGCGTCCGAGGGTTAGTCCTCGCGCCTTCAAGACGCCCAGCACGCGCGCCAGGTGACTGCTCTCCTCGCGGGCCAGCTCTGCCATCTGTTCGGCCAGCCCATTGACTTCCGGATACGCCTGGAGAAGCGAGAGCGCATTGGCGGCCGCCTTCTTTTCGCAGTGGGCGTGATCGACGAGCACTTCATCCAGCCGCGACAGGGCGAGCGGCAGCCAGCGGGCATCGGTGCGCGTCCGAAGCACGACAGGGCCCACGGATGGCGGCAGCCGGATCGAAGTGCGCTCGGTCATCGGATCAACCCAGCACCAGCAGCTGCTCCGTCTGGTTATCTCCATAGCCGACCTTGCGCGCTGCGGTCAGCATCCCCTCGCTCGCTTCATCCACTCGGAGCGCCAGGCGCGGAAGGGAGGACAGCAAGTGACGCGAAACCTGCCCCAGCACCAGGGTTGCGTACCCTCGCAGCCGCTCCTCCGGCGCGGTGTACAGCCCGTCGAGCTCGGCGCCGAATTGCGAGCGACCCTTGACGTCGATCTTCGACACCAGCTTTCCGTCCACTTCCATCACGTAGGTGCGCTGGCCGCGAACACGCTGAAGGACGCGCGCGGCGAATGGATCGGCTCTCTCGCGCATCGGATCGCGTTCCAGGGCCTCGCGAACCGCGCCGGCGGCCAGAGGGAGCAGTGCGGGCAGATCGCCTTCGGTGGCCAGCCGGAGAGCCGGCGTGACGAACGGCCCCAGCCCGTCGGCGGATACCGAGAGCAGCCGGTGCGGCCTCATCAAGCGCGGCCGATTGCTGCACAGATGCCGGACCAGCGAGTGGACGGAAGAGCGTTCGCCGATGCTGTATCGAAGCTGCACCGTGCCGACCAGGTGCTGGGCGATCGCCGCGACCTCCGCGGGCGTGCCCGCGCTGGGCGTGATCACGCCCGTCTCGGCAGCGTACAGGGCGCCGCGCAGCGAGTCGCCGTCAAAGCACCCGAAGAAGCTGAAGCCGCGCTGTCTATCCGGCGCCGGAGTTATCCCGAGCTCCTCGAGCAACGTGAGCAGGTACAGATTCTCCACCGGCTCGCGCGCGAGAAAAGTCTGAAGAGCCTCCGCCTGGAGGGGACCGAGCTTGACGACCTGGACGGCCATTCCGTGGCCCTCGACCCTACCGCAGATGGGCGCCGCGCTCACAACCCGAGCTGGTGGCGCACTTGCGACTCATCTACCACCACCGGCGAGCGGTCGATCTTGCTCAAGGAAAACCGCGCTACCAGGTCGACGGCACGGGCCGCTTGCTGGCCAAGACCGCTCCACGCGGCCAGCAAAGCGATGATGCGCTCCGGAGGAACCCTTGCGGCCCGCAGCTCGGCGACGGCAAACACGCCATTGCGCTTGGCGAGCCGCTTTCCGCTCGGCTCCATCAAAAGGGGTACGTGGGCGAACCTCGGTGGAGAGTGCGAGAGGGCCCGGTAGAGCTGCAGTTGCCGCGCGGTCGAGGAAAGCAGGTCTTCGCCGCGGAGCACGTCGGTGATCCCGCTGTGGGCGTCGTCCACCACCACTGCCAGCTGGTAGCTCGCCACGCCATCGTTTCGCTGTACGACGAAGTCTCCCACTTCTTCCGCTACATCCTGCGATTGCGCTCCGTGGATCGCGTCCTCGAAACGCAGGCTGCCCTCTAACGCGCAGAATCGGAGAGCCGGCGCACGGCGGGAAGCGCGGGCCGCCGCCTCTGTCTGCGAGAGAGCTGCGCAGGTGCCGGGATAGCGCGGTCCGTCGTCGCCGGCCTCTTGTGGAGCGGAAGCGGCGTGGGCGATCTCCGCCCGGGAACAGAAGCAGGGGTAGGTGCGCCCCATCGCCGAGAGCGTCGCAATCGCTTCGCGGTAAGCCTCGTCGCGCCGGCTCTGAAAGATCGGCTCCTCGTCCCAGGTCAGGCCCAGGTATTCCAGATCGCGCAGTAGATCTTGGAGGTAATCAGCTCGCGAGCGCGCCCGGTCTAGGTCCTCGATGCGCAGCAAGAAGCGGCCGCCGGCGGCGCGCGCCTGCAGCCAGGCCAACAGCGCGGTGCGCGCATTGCCCAGGTGCAGTCGTCCGGTCGGGCTGGGTGCGAATCGTCCGCGCATGTCAGGCTTCAGCAAGCATTTCAGCGAGCGCGATCGGAGGAGGAAATCCGGTGGCGTCTGCTACTCTGTCTTGCCATCTTATGTGCGCACCATGCGCTTTCTCCATTGCTCCGACGTGCACATCACCCAGGACTACTCCAACGTGCCCTTGCGCCAGCTTGGCTGGCGCCGGTGGATGGCGCTGGCAGAGCTGAAGCTCGGCCGTTCCGCGGCCTTCGCCGAGGCGCGAGAATCGCTGGCGCAGATCGCGCGCGAGGCGGAAAGCCGCAAGGTGGATCACTTGATCCTCTCCGGCGACGTCACCGCCTACTCGATGGAGAGCGAGTTCTTCGGCGCTCGCGAAGCGCTGGGTCCCATCGCGGCGGACAGGAATCGATGCACCGTGATCCCCGGCAATCACGACCGGTATACGCCGGGCGCGCTCGCCTCGCGCCGCTTCGAGAAGTACTTCGGCCAATTGCTGGTGAGCGACCTGCCCGAGTACTGCGCCGAGGATGGTTTCCCCGTCGTGCGCCTCACCGGCGGCGACGCGGCGGTGATCGGCCTCAACTCGGCGCGCGTGCCGCCGGTGCCGGGCATGTCGCACGGGCTGATCGGCAGGAGGCAACTCGAAGCGCTGCGCGAGGCGGTCCAGGACCCGCGGCTTCGCGGTCGCGCGGTCCTGGTCGCCGTGCACCACGCGCCGCTCAAACCATCCGGAAAAAAGGACACGGTCACCCACGGGCTGGTGGATGGCGACGCGCTGCTCGATTCGCTTCCCGGCTCCCGCTTCGCGGTTCTCCACGGCCACATTCACCATCGCTACCATCACCCGCCCACCGAGAAACGGCCGCACATCTTTGGAGCCGGCTCGTCGACGCAGCGCGGGCAGGAGGGATATTGGGTGATCGAAGTCGGCGGCGGACGGGTGATCGGCGGCGAGCAGCATCGCCTCGGAAAGCCGCTGGACAATGCGGTGGCGCGGACCGGCTAGGAGCGAAGCCCCTCCGGGCAATAGCGTCGGATGAAGTGGATCCAACGGCGCTCGTCCACCTCCACCTGCCACTCGCTGTTGGGCGTGAGCGGCACGCGATCCCTGAGGAAGGTCTCCAGATGGTCGGCTGCCTTCATTGGCGTCAGGCCCGGCCCACAAAAGGCGATGCGCAAATACACCTCCAACGAAGGCGTCACGTCCACCGAGGCGCAGATCCGCAGATTGCCGACCTGCCGCTGATACGCCGCATTCTGGCCGGGCCTGGAATCAGGCTCCTCCCCCAACCGCTCCAGCGCCACCCAGTTCACCGGATTGAGAATGAATCGCAGCAGCTCTCCGCTGGCGTCTTCCAACGTTGGGTGCTCATGAATCGAAAGCATCACCGGCCTCCCTGGCTGATGCCGGGGACAACATTCGCCAACGCGCCCCCTCCGCGCAAGTCCCTTCCTGCCGGTATCACGACGCCCGACATCCAAATTGCGCGCGGTGACTTGACGACCCACCGACGCCCCGTCCTACGGCACGCCCACTGATTTACGGGCAGTCTTATGCGCTCCGTGGTTCTTGCGCAACCAAGGTGACGCGAAAGCGCTCGCAGCGCAGGCGACCGGTGAGATCGAAGGCGATCAAGGTGGCGCGCCCGCCGCGCCATGGCCATAACAGCGCGATGAACACGGTTGTCACCGGCGCGAGCAGAGGAATCGGTCTAGAGTTCGCCAGGCAACTGCTGATGCGCGGCGACGCGGTTCACGCCGCGGTGCGCTCCCCTCGAGGTGCGCCGGGTCTGCAGCGTCTGCGCGAGAGCCATCCCGACGCGCTTCACATCCACGCCTGCGACGTTTCCGACGATCGCAGCGTTCGCGCCTTCGCGTCGTCGCTAGGCGGCGAGCCGGTGGATGTGCTGATCAACAACGCCGGCGTCTCCGGAAAGTACCGTTCTTTGGAAGAGCTCGACGCGGACGATGTCCTGCAGACGTTCCGCACCAACGCGCTGGGCGCGGTGCTGGTGACGCGCGCGCTGTTGCCCATGCTGCGGCAGAGCAAGATCCCCAAGGTGATTCACATCACTTCGCGGATGGGCGCGATTGCCGAAGCGTCGGGCGGCGCCTACGCCTATCGGATGTCGAAAGCAGCGCTGAACATGGCGGCGAAGAACATGGCGGAGGATCTTCGAGCGGATCGAATCATCAGCGTGGCGGTGAGCCCCGGCTGGGTGCAGACGGACATGGGAGGGCGCTCCGCTCCGACCCCGGTGGAGGACTCGGTGAGAGGGATGCTGCAGGTGATCGACGGCCTGTCGCTCGAGCAGAGCGGAACGTTCCTCGATTTCCGCGGTCAGCGGCTCCCCTGGTGATCGCCGCGCCGAGCTACGGGTACAGCAGCTGCGAGGTCCAGCCGCCGCCGTTGCGCCGGTAGAGGACCCGCTCGTGCAATCGATTGGGGCGGCTTCGCCAGAACTCGATCTGATCGGGAACGATTCGAAACCCCGACCAGAAGGGCGGGCGCGGAACGGGCTGGCCCTCGAACTTGCGCTGCAGCTCGGAGTACTTCCGCTCCAGCTCTGCGCGCGATGCCAGCGGCCCGCTTTGACGCGATGCCCACGCGCCCAGCTGACTCTCTCGCGGTCGAGTGGCGAAGTAGGCATCAGCTTCGGCGTTCGAGACGAGCTGCGCCTGCCCCTCGACGCGGACCTGCTGCTCGAGCAACGGCCAGTAGAAGCACAGCGAGGCAACCGGATGGGCTTTCAGCTCGCGCCCCTTTCGGCTCTCCAGATTGGTGTAGAAGACGAAGCCATCGTCGTCGACGCTCTTGATCAGCACCATCCGCGCGGAAGGGCGCCCATCGCTGCCGACGGTGGCCACCACCGCTGAATTGGGGTCCTTGGGATAGGCTTTCTGCGCCAGCGCGTACAGCTCGAGAAAGCGTCGGATCGGATCGGCGGGCTCGGTCACGGCGGCCAAGATAACGAAAAAATTGCGGTGGCGCTTTTTCCGCTTGGCCAACAGGCCGGCTCGTTGGATATGCCGCGACGCGGACCGAGCATGAAAGTCCTCTTCGTCTGTTCCGAAGTCGCGCCCTTCTCCAAGACCGGCGGCCTGGCCGACGTCGCCGAGGCGCTTCCGGCCGCGCTCGCCTCCCGCGGAAGCGAGGTCACCGTGGTGACGCCGCTCTACTCATCAGCGGAACGGCAAGACCTGCGCCGGCTGGACCAGCGGATCCGGCTCCGCTTTCCTTTTGGCGAGCAGCACGGGGCGCTGTTCGAGGCGCAGATGGGGGCGGGGCACCGCGTCCTGCTGATCGATCATCCCGGCTTCTTCATGCGCGAGGGGCTGTATCAGGGACCGGCAGGGGAGTATCCCGACAACCATCGGCGATTCGCTTTCATGTCCATCGGCGCTCTGTCCACCGCGCAGGTGCTCGGGCTGGAGCCGGACATCATCCACCTCAACGACTGGCAGACCGGATTGGCGGCCGTTGCGCTCTCGCGCGCGTATCGCGACACGGCGCTCGGCCGCGCGCGAACGCTTTTCACCATCCACAACCTCGCCTACCAGGGAAACTTCCCCGACCGCGCCGTGCTGGACCTCGGCATGCCCCGGGGCCTGTTCACGCCCGATCGCCTCGAGTTTCACGGCCGGCTGAGCTTCATCAAGGGAGGAATCGTATTTGCCGATGCGCTGAGCACGGTCTCACCCAGGTACGCGCAGGAGATCCAGACGCCCGAGATGGGCTACGGGCTGGACGGCATCCTGCGAACGCGACGCGATTCGCTTCACGGCATCCTCAACGGCGTCGACTACGCGCAGTGGGCGCCCGAATCGGATCCAGTGCTCCCTGCCCATTTCAGCCCGGACGACCTCTCCGGAAAAGAGATCTGCAAGCACCGGGTGCTGGAGGCGTTCGGGCTGGCGCTTCCCGCCGCCGGAATGCGCGTGCCGCTGTTCGCGATGATCAGCCGCCTGACCGGGCAAAAAGGAATCGATCTGGTTCTCCAGGCGCTGCCGTGGTTGCTGGAGGAGGACCTCCAGGTCGTGGTCCTGGGGACCGGCGAGCCGCGCTTCGAGGAGGGACTGCGGCAGCTGCAACAGCGCTGGCCACAGAAGGTCAGCGTGCGGATCGGATTCGACAATTCGCTCGCGCACCTGATCGAAGCGGGAAGCGATTTCTTTTTGATGCCCTCGCGCTACGAGCCCTGCGGGCTGAACCAGATGTACTCGCTTCGCTACGGCACTATTCCCATCGTCCGCGCCACCGGCGGGCTCGACGACACGGTGCAGGACATCGGCGCGGCCGAGGCGACGGGGATCAAGTTTCAGCCCTATTCCGCGCCGGCGCTGGCATCCGCCATTCATCGCGCGCTGGAGCTTTACCGCCATCCCGCTCGGCTCCACGAGGTGCGCGTGCGCGGCATGCGCAAGGACTTCTCCTGGTCCAAATCCGCGGCTGAGTACGAGGCGCTCTACCGTTCGCTGCAGCGTTCGGGAATTCCTGCCGGCCGCTGAATCGAAGTAGCCTTGGCGGGTGCTCCGCCCCTTGACGGCGTCGATCGTCGCATCGCTGGCGCTCGCGGCGGGATGCAGGACCTCACTGCCCACCGGCGGCCGTCCCCGAGAGCCGGTGGAGGTGCTCGGCCTCGCCATCGCCTTCACTGGCGAGAACCGGGCGGAGTGCAAGCTCAAGCTCTCGGTCCAGAACCAAGAGCCCGCCGACGGATCGGCCACCCGGCTGAGCTGGGAGCTGTGGGTTCAGCGGCGTTGGTTTGCCGAAGGCGAACAGACCTTCTATCAGCCGCTGCTGCCGGCCGGTGCAACCCAGTTCGAGCTGTCGTTGCCGATCGCGCTGCGCCGCACGCCGGCATCGCCGGGCACGGTGGAAGTGGATGCCTGGGTCCGCGGCCAGCTGACCGCGACCTTCGGCAGCTCTGAAGATCAGATCCCGTTCGAGAGGATGCTGCGAGCCAGGGCTCCGGCCAGCCCGCTCTGGGAGGTGACGCTGGAGGAGGACTGACGCTCTACGTCGCGGTGCGCAGATCCTTCTCCTTCGGCGCGCCGCTGACGCCGCGGGGCTTCACCAATCGGATCCGTTCCAGCCGGGGCCCTTGCTTGCTGTGCACGATGAACTGCCAACCGTTGAACGCGAACCGCTCGCCCACGTCGGGCAAGCTGCCGGCCAGCGAGCTCAAGAAGCCGCCCAGGGTGTCGTAGTCGCCATCCGGCAGCGAGAAGGAGAACGCCTTGGCGAAGTCGACCACCTCCAAGCCGGCATCCACCAGATAGGAGCCATCGGCTTGCTTGTCGATCAGCTTCTCCTCCACGTCGAACTCGTCGGGGATGTCGCCGACGATTTCTCGCAGGATGTCCTCCAGGGTGACGATGCCCATGAAGCCGCCGTACTCGTCCACCACCATCGCCATGTGGATCTTCTTCTTCTGCATTTCGCGAAGCAGATCGCCAATCGGCTTCATCCAGGGCACGAAGTGCGCCGGGCGGATGATGTCCGGCAGGACGATCAGCTCCGGGTGCTGCAGCAGCGGAATCAGATCTCGCGCGTGCAGCACGCCCACGATGTGATCGATGTCATCCTGATAGACCGGGATGCGGGAGTGGTTCTCCTCGGCCAGCATGCGAAGGATCTGCTGCGGCGCGGTGGTGATGTCCAGGCTGATCACCTCGGTGCGCGACACCATCACGTCGCGACAGCGCTTGTCCGACAGCTCGAAGATGGAGCGAATCAACTGCGGCGCACCCTGATCCACCTGAGCATTCGCTGCCTGCGCGGCCAGGAGCTTCTCCAGCTCCTCGAGTGGAAGGGAGGGCGCCTCGAACCGGATTCGCCGGCCGAATGGGCGGGCGATGAGCAGATCCAGGGCCGCGACCAGCGCGCGCATCACCGGGTACAACGTCCGGGTGAGCAGGGCGACGACCCAGGAGAGGCGCAGCGCCCAGCGATCGGGATTCGCGCTCGCCACCGAGCGCGCGCTCACGTCCATCAGGCTGGCCAGCATTCCCACCAGCAGCGCGCTTGAAAGCGCGGTGGCCCACGCCACCCACGGCGAGCTGGCGTACTGCGAGAAGTCGAGCATGTGCGGCGGCGCGATGGCGCCCAGCGCGGCGGCGGAGAATCCGGCCAGCACCAGCCCGACCCGAAGCACCGCGGCCGTTGCTTCTCGCTCCGTTTTCTGCCGCAGCACGCGCCGCCCGGCGCCGGGATAAACGGCAAAAAGCTCCTTCGCGCGCAGCTCGGACAGGCTGTACAGCGCCGATTCAGCGGCAGCGAGGAGGGTCCGCACGAACAAGAAGCCCAGGACCGCGAGCCAGATGGCCCAATTCGTCATACGATGCTTCTTTCTATAGCACCGAACGTCGTCCTGGCCCCCGCCGACCTATGCAGATGTGGCTTCCAACGTCTATCGCCGGCGCTGGCTCGGTCGCCTCGTGCCCGGCGGGCCAAACCTGCTTGTCCATGACGGCAAGCTGATGAAGTCGAACGCGGAAGCTGTCGAGGCCGCGTCTTTCCGGCTTGCCCCTCGGAAACGATGCGCTGACCGGCGCCACGCGATCAGTCCTTTGTGATATGGGAGCGCCTCCGGAGGTGGAATGATCGCGCGCGTTTTCGTGACGCTGAAGCCGGGCGTTCTGGATCCCGCCGGCAAGGCGGTCGAACAGAGTCTTCACGCCCTCGGCTACGGCGAAGTCCGTGGCGTTCGGCTGGGCAAGTACATCGAGCTGACCATCGAGCAGAGCGACCCGGCCAAGGCGCGGGCGCGGGTCGACGAGATGTGCCGCAAACTGCTGGCAAACACCGTGGTCGAGGATTATCGGGTGGAGATCGGATGAAGTTCGGCATCGTCGTCTTTCCCGGTTCCAACTGCGACCATGATGCGTACCACGCCGTGCACCACGTCCTGGGGCAGCCGGCGGAGTTCCTCTGGCACAAGGACCGGGATCTGCGCGGCAGCGAGGTGGTGATCCTTCCCGGCGGGTTCAGCTACGGCGATTACCTTCGCTGCGGGGCGATCGCCCGCTTTTCGCCGGTGATGGAAGAGGTGGCCAGATTCGCTCAGAGCGGAGGCAAGGTTCTCGGCATCTGCAACGGATTCCAGATCCTCGCCGAGGCCGGCCTGCTTCCCGGGGCGCTGCTGCAGAACGCGTCGTGCAAGTTCGTCTGCCGCCACGTGGAGCTTGCCGTGGAGAACGACCGCACCCCATTCTCGCGAGCATTGAAGAAGGGGCAGCGAATCAAGCTGCCGGTGGCGCACGCCGACGGCAACTACTTCGTCGACGACGAGGGCCTCAGGCGCCTGGAGGGCGAGGGTCAGATCGTCTTTCGATACGTCGACAACCCCAACGGCGCGAAAGCCAACATCGCCGGCATCGTCAATGCCGCGGGCAACGTGCTCGGGCTGATGCCGCACCCGGAGCGCGCGTCGGAGGCCATCCTGGGCAACACCGACGGCCGGCTGATCTTCGAATCGCTGCTCGCCGCATGACTCATCGCTCAACCGAAAGCTCCGCGCGATGACGCACAAAGAAGAAACGATCCGAAGCCACGGACTGAAGCCCGAGGAGTACCAGCGCATTTGCGAGCAGCTCGGGCGCGAACCGAATTTGCTCGAGCTGGGAATCTTCTCGGTGATGTGGAGCGAGCACTGCTCGTACAAATCGTCGCGCCGCTACCTGAAGCAGTTTCCCACTCGCGGGCCGCGCGTGCTGGTCGGTCCGGGCGAGAACGCCGGCGTGGTGGACATCGGCGATGGAATGGCGGTCGCCTTCAAGATGGAGAGCCACAACCATCCGAGCTACATCGAGCCCTACCAGGGCGCCGCGACCGGCGTGGGAGGCATCCTGCGCGACGTGTTCACCATGGGCGCCCGGCCGATCGCGCTGTTGAACTCGCTGCGCTTCGGCGATCCGGCGCATCCCAAGACACGCTACCTCTTGGAGGGGGTGGTGGCGGGCATCGGAGGCTACGGCAACTGCGTGGGCGTGCCCACCGTGGGCGGCGAGATCGCCTTCGACGAGAGCTACAACGGCAATTGCCTGGTGAACGTGTTCACCGTCGGGGTGCTGCCGGCCCATGGAATCTTTCGCGGCACCGCTTCAGGCGCGGGCAACCCGGTCATCTACGTGGGGTCGAAGACCGGGCGCGACGGCATCCACGGCGCCACCATGGCCTCCGCGGAGTTTGGCCAGGAGACGGAGCAGAAGCGTCCCACCGTGCAGGTCGGCGATCCGTTCACCGAGAAGCGGCTGTTGGAAGCCTGCCTGGAGCTGTTCCGCACCGACGCGGTGGTGGGGATCCAGGACATGGGCGCGGCGGGGCTGACTTCGTCTTCGGTGGAGATGGCGGGCCGCGCGGGCAGCGGAATCGAGATCGACGTCGCCCTCGTACCGCGGCGCGAGGAGGGCATGACGCCATACGAGTGCATGCTCTCCGAGAGCCAGGAGCGGATGCTGATCGTCGCCAGGCGGGGCCGCGAGCCGGAAGTGCTGGATGTGTTCCGCAAATGGGACCTGGACGCGGCGGTGATTGGCCGGGTGACGGACTCGGGGCGCATCGTGGTTCTCGAAGCGGGCAAGCCGGTGGCGGATCTGCCGATCGCGCCGCTGACCGACGGAGCGCCCGTCTACGACAGACCGACCGCGCGGCCCCCCTGGTTGGAGGCGCTGCGCCAACTCGATCCACTCCGGCTGCCGGCCCCTAAAGATCTCGGCGAAGCGCTGCTCAAGCTTCTGTCGCAGCCGACCATTGCCAGCAAGGAGTGGGTGTTCGAGCAGTACGATCACACGGTCCGGCTCGGCGGAGCGTTGCTGCCTGGGCGAGGGGACGCGGCGGTGGTGCGCGTGGAGACGACGCGCAAGGGGTTGGCGCTCGCGGTGGACTGCAACGCGCGCTACGTGTTTCTCGATCCGTATGAGGGCGCCCGGCTCGCAGTTGCCGAGTGCGCGCGGAACATCGCTTGCGTCGGGGGCGAGCCCGTCGGCCTGACCGATTGCCTCAACTTCGGCAACCCGGAGCGGCCGGAGATCATGTGGCAGTTCGCCGAGGCCACCCGCGGCATCGCGGCGGCGTGCCGCGAGCTGGAGATCCCGGTGGTCTCGGGGAACGTCAGCTTCTACAACGAGACCGATGGACAGGCGGTCCTCCCGACGCCGACGGTGGCAGTGGTGGGCTTGTTGCCGGATGTCTCGCGCTGCTGCGGCTCGGCGTTCCGTGCCGAGGGCGATTGCATCGCTCTGCTGGGCGAGACGCGCGGACACCTTGGTGGATCGGAATTCCTCAAGGTGTTTCACGGCAAGCTGGGCGGGTTGCCGCCCGCTTTCGACGCCGGTGCGGAGCGAGCGCTGCAGAGCGTGCTGCGGCAACTGATCCGCGCGGGCCTGCTGTCGTCGGCGCACGACTGCAGCGAGGGCGGTCTGGGCGTGGCGCTCGCCGAATGCTGCCTGGGATTCGACGAGCTTTTGGGCGCGCGGGTGAAGTTGGAGGTCGGCTCCATTGCGCCGCACGCTTTTCTCTTCGGAGAAGATGCGAGTCGCGCGGTGGTCTCTTTCCCATGCGCGGAAGCGCCGCAGGTGCTGCAGGCCTGCGCCGAGGCCGGCGTTCCGTGCGTCTTGATCGGCGACGTCGGCGGGGACGAGTTGGTGATCGAAGGGATGCTCAGCGTTCCAGTCAAGGCGCTCTCCAGAGCGTGGCGAAGCGGGATTCCCGGGTTGCTCCGGCTGTAGAGACTTCCCGCTCGCCCCGAGCGTAGCGAAGCGGAGTCGAGGGGTCGCCTTGGGGCCTCGACTCCGCGCCTTTGGCGCTACGCTCGGCCTGAACGGGAGCTGGGCCTCGACTCCGCGCCCTTGGCGCTACGCTCGGCCTGAACGGGAGCTGGGCCTCGACTCCGCGCCTTTGGCGCTACGCTCGGCCTGAACGTTGGCCTGAACGGAGGCTCACCTTCCACGCCCAGCCGGGCAGGTCTCCCGATGATTCCGGGCCCAGATTCACTTCCAGGTCGAACTCCGAGCGTTCCAGCAAGAACCTCCGACCGTCGGCGCGAACGCGCGGCCACTCTGCGGCGATGCAGGCCTGATATCGCCTCCGCAGCGCGAGCAGCTGCCGATACGTCTCGCGCAGCGCACCGTGTCGCCCGTCCCGGCGATGCGTCAGCTTTGAGCGTTCGAACGTGGAAGGATCCTGTGGATCAGGAATGTCCTGTGTGGCGGTGGAGATGAATTCTTTTTTCCGGCCCTCGCTCACAGCCCTGGCCAGATCCGGATCGGAGTGGCTGGTGAAATACAAGAAGGGGCGCGTCTCGCCGTATTCCTCGCCCATGAACAACAGAGGCAGCCCAGGGCCCAGCAACAGCGTGGCCGCCATCGCCGGAAGCGCTTCATGGGGAACCAGCGAGCTGATTCGCTCGCCGCGGGGCCGGTTTCCGACCTGGTCATGGTTCTGCAGGCAGAAGACGAAGCGCGAGGGCGCCAACCCTTCGGTGTCCGTTCCATGCGCTCTTCCGCGGAATGTCGAATGCTCACCCTGGTAGGTGAAGCCTCGGGTCAGCGCACGGACCAGGTGCTCGGGCTTGCCGAAGTCGGCGTAGAAGCGCGCTCGCTCCTGAGTCAGCAGCGTGTGGATCGCGTGATGGAAATCATCCGCCCACATCGCTGCGAGTCCCCAACCTTTCGGTGGTGGATCGACGATCACGCGACTGTTCAGATCGCTCTCCGCGATCACGTGAACCCGGCGGTCGGCGCTGGAGGCGAAACGCCGGACCTCTTCCGCCAGCTCGGCGACGATGTGCCGCGGGCTGTCGTCGGCGATGGCGTGGATCGCGTCCAAGCGAAGCGCGTCGAGATGGAAATCTCGTACCCACTGCAGCGCCGCGTCGATCGCGAAGCGGCGGACCTGGTTGCTGCCCGGGCCGTCGTAGTTGATCCCGTCGCCCCACGGCGAGCGATGCCGCGAGCTGAAGTACGGTCCGAACTCCCGCAGGTAGTTTCCCTCGGGTCCGAAATGGTTGTAGACGACGTCCAGGCAGACCGCCAAGCCGATCCGGTGTGCGGCGTCGACGAACCGCTGCAGCGCTTCGGGGCCGCCGTAGCCCTCGTGCACCGCGTAGGGAAGCACGCCGTCGTAGCCCCAGTTTCGCTGGCCGGCGAAAGGTTGCACCGGCATCAGCTCCACGCAGCTCACCCCCAGGTCGGCGAGATCCTCGAGGCGCCGCGCCGCCGAATCCAGCGTGCCCTCGGAGGTGAAGGTGCCTACGTGCAGCTCGTAGATGATCAGGGACTCGAGCGGCAGTCCTTTCCAGGAGCGGTCGCTCCACTTGAACGCGCCGGGATCGAATATTTGCGACGGTGCATGAACGCCCTCCGGCTGCCGGCGGGATGCCGGATCGGGTCGGGCTCTGCCATCCCCGAACACGTAGCAGTAGCGGCTCCCCGATCTTGCGTCCGCGCGCGTCAGCGAAAAGATCCCGCCTTCCGATCGGACCATCCGGTGATCTCGCCCATCCAATCGAAGCGTCAGCGAGTCAGCGTGCGGCGCCCACACGCGAAAGCTCGCGCCTGACGGTGTGAGCTGTACGCCCTGAGAAGGGGGGTCATTCTCCATGCGCCGCAATTCCGGTCCTGGGCAAGATGCTCGCCGAAAACTCGGCGACAAGGGAGAATGTCACGGAACGGATGCTTGCGCCCACCGCGGCGGCTGATCGCAATCGAGGAGCGCCTGGCCCGTTCATCAGGGAACGTTGTCTCGAGGTGCCGCCGTGTTGGCGATCGAAACGCTCGGCTTGAAGAAGACATACAACGGGCTTTTCGCTGGCACGCGGCAGGAAGCGCTGGCGGGCGTGGACCTCGCGGTGCCCACCGGAAGTGCTTTCGGGCTGATCGGACCCAATGGCGCGGGAAAGACGACGTTCATCAAGGCGATCCTCGGCATCGTCCGATCGAATGCCGGGAGCGTGCAGGTGATGGGCGGAAGCCCGGACGATCCTGCAATCCGGCGGCGCATCGGCTACCTCCCGGAGCGACTTCAGCTCCCGGCCGCCTGGACCGCGCGCAGCTTTCTGGCGAGCGTTGCGCGCATCAAGTCGATCGCGCGCGCCGAGGCGGAGATCCAATCGCTGCTCGAGCGCGTGGGTCTGCCGGATTCCGGCGACTGCCGGATCGGCACCTTCTCCAAAGGAATGCGCCAGCGGCTCGGGCTGGCATCCGCGCTTTTGGGCGAGCCCGAGCTGCTCGTGCTCGACGAGCCGACGGATGGCGTGGATCCGCTGGGCCGGGTCGACGTTCGCCAGATCCTGATCGCCGAGCGGCGGCGCGGCGCCACGCTCTTCCTCAACTCACACCTGCTCTCCGAGACGGAGCGGGTGTGCGATCGGATCGGCATCCTCTCGCGTGGGAAGTTGGTCCGCGAAGGTACGCTGGAGCAGCTGTGTCGAGCCGACGGTCACTGGCGGCTGCGGTTTGCCTTGCCCGTGGACGGCGATGCGCTCGAGCGGCTCGGATTTTCGCGGGCGGAAGCCTCTGGACAGTGGCAATTCGAGGGCGCGGATGCCGGCGCGCTGAACGCCGCGTTGGATCGCGCTCGCGCCTGCGGTGCGCTGCTGCTGGAGCTTTCGCGAGAAGGGTTCGATCTGGAGCGCGTGCTCGCCGACGCGGTGGAGGCGCGCGCATGATGGTGATCGGCGCGGTGGCCTTGGACGTGCTGCGGGAAGCGCGATCGCGCCGCTGGGTGCTCGCGCTGGCCATCGCCATCTCGCTGATGCTGATATTCCTCGCGCTGAGCCTGCGGATGGACGTTCTGGACGGCGCGCTCGCGTCCACGCGTTTGTTTGGCGCGCTTCTGGGGACGGACATCCGCTCGGTGGATGTAGCGCTCCGTCCGGTATTCCGCGGCACCGCCTACGTGATCTACTACGGCGGCCTCTCCTTCGGGATCCTCGGCTGCGCCGATTTTGCTCCCACCCTCCTCTCGCCGGGACGGATCGAGCAGCTGCTGGCGCTGCCCATCCGCCGCTGGGAGCTTCTGGCGGGAACCTTTCTTGGAGTCACGGCTCTCGCTGTCGCGGGAGCCCTCTACGGCGCGGGAGGCCTGGTGCTGCTGCTGGGCGCGAAGACGGGCGTGTGGACCATCCGCCCCGTGCTGGCAGCTCTCCTCACCGGAGTCGGCTTCTCGGCGCTCTACGCGGCGATGCTTTCGACGGCGCTCCTGGTTCGCAGCGCGGCCCTCTCTGCCGCGGTGGGCGGGGTGCTCTTCGTCGCAGGAATCGTCGCCGGATATCGCGTCAAGCTGGCGCCGCTTTTCCACGCCGGCCTGGGCCGCTCGGCATTCCAGGTGCTGACCGCGATGGTGCCGCCGATCTCCACGCTGGCGGATACCTCTGCATCGCTGGCGGCGTCGGCGCCCGTGGAAACCATCCCGTTGTTCAGTGTGCTGACCGGATTCATCCTCTTCGGGCTGGGCGTGCTGGCGCTGGGCGCGTGGCATTTCGAGCAAAAGGATTTCTGATGAGGCGCCGAAACCAATGGCTCCTCGCTGCCGCGGTCCTTCTCGCGCTGGCGGCGTATCTGATGTCCAGGCAAGGGCAGGCGCCGGACGCCTCACCCCGCGCACAGGTGGAGTTCCCGCGCCGGCTGCGCGCGCCGGAGTTCCAGCGAATGGAAAAGCGCAAAACACTTCCGCCGCTGCCTTCCGCTGCGCTGGCGAGTGCACAGGAAACGCGCCGCCGCGATCCGCTGATCAGCGCTCTCCCCGGCAACAACGGAGGAACGGTGTTGGTGATCGAAGCGAACGCGATCCGGCACTCTCCGATCGGAGAGCTGCTCGTACAGTGTTTCGCGGCCAGAGGGCGAGGCGACCCGGTGGCGCAGTTTCAGGAGCAGACCGGGATTGATCTGCTGAAGGATCTCGACCGCATCGCGATCACCGAAAAGGGAATGATCGTCTCCGGGAGCTTCCAGAACGCTCGCTGGGATAAGACCTTCGGCGAAGCCCGCGCCAGCTCCTACGGCGAGCAGGGCGCCATCTACTCCCCTGCGCCGCATTCGCTGCCGGATGGCGGCCCGGCGGAACCGATGATGGGAATCTGGAATGGTCAATTGATCATCATCGGGGAGAACGGAGACGACGTGCGCAGCGCGGTGGACCGCGTGGAGGGACGCGCTCCGGTGCGGGCGCCGGCGCTGCCCGAAGAAAGCAGCTACGGCGAGATCTACGGAGTCATTTCCGCGGAGCAGCTGGCACCGTTGATCTCCGGTAACGATCTGGCTCTGGCGGAAAGACTGCGCCGGGTGGCCGAGCGGATCGAGATTCACGTCGACACGCGCAAAGACGTGGCGCTCGCCGCGCACGTGAGCGGAAGGGACGCGGCGGCCGTGAGTGACTTGGGCAAGTCGCTGGGCGCAATGCTTTCACTGGCGCGGCTTCATCCGGAGGTGCGTCAGAACCCGGACCTCGCCGAGCTGCTCGACCTGGCGCGCATCGAACCGGGCGACGGTCACTTCGATCTCGAGCTGGCGCTTCCGATGGAGTTTCTGGAGAAACAGCTCGCTTCGTGCCGCGGGGAGAATCCCGCTCGCGCCGTGAGCGTTCCCTAGGTCCACGGACCTCGACGGGTGGGTACGCGCAGCGCTTCGCCGAGCGCCGCCAGAAAGCGGCGTCGCGGCCAGGCTTCGGCGCCAAATCGCGAGAGGTGCTCCGTCTCCATCTGGCAATCGATCATTTGGAAATCCCAGGACACCAGCCGCTCGGCCAGGGTGGCCAGCGCGACTTTGGAGGCGTCCGCGGCGCGCGCGAACATGCTCTCGCCGAAAAAAGCCGCGCCGAGCGATACGCCATAGAGACCTCCCTGAAGCTTGCCATCCGCCCAGCTCTCCACCGAGTGCGCGAATCCGAGGCGGTGCAGCGCGAGGTATGCCTGGCGCATGTCCCGGGTAATCCAGGTGCCGCGCTGGGCGGGGCGGTGCTGGCGGGCACAGCCATCGATCACCTCCTCGAAAGCGGTGTCGTAGCGCACCTCGAAGATTTTTCGCTTGATGGTCTTCTTCAAGCTGCGCGAGAGGTGGATTCGGTCCGGGCGGAGAACGAAGCGCGGGTCCGGCGAGTGCCAGAGGATGGGAAGGCCTTCGCTGTACCAGGGAAAGATGCCGCTCGCGTACGCCGCCAGCAGCCGTTTGGGTTTGAGATCGCCACCCACGGCGAGGAGGCCGTCGGCGTCGGCTCGGTCCGCCGGCGGAAATGCTTCGTCCTTGCTGTTCAGCAGGTACACGGCCACCATCGGTAATTCGCCGGCCATCTTGCGGCAATCGCGTCGGCGTTCCCAAGCCCTTTCCGGTAGGATCTGCGCCGGTGACCAAGCGCCGACCGAACATCAATCAGACTGTCCGGGCGCTCATCCGCGACGTTGCCCAGCGCCTGCCCGAGTTCTCGCACATCAAGCCGTCGAGAATTCTGGTGGTGGCCGGCGAGGCCCGACGAGGTTCGCGGGGAACGGTGAAGCCTCTGTCCAGGCAGCGCGGCGCGGCGAACCCCGGGCGCCCAAAGCCGGTGGTCAAGATCCGCGGGCGGCGGATGCTCTACTGCATCACCTTGCGGCCGCTGTTCTTCCGCTCGTCGACGCCCAGAGGGCGCATCACCACCTTGATGCACGAGCTCTTTCACATCTCCCCCCGCTTCGACGGCACGCTGGACGAGCGGCGGCGACACGCGAGCATGGGCCGCAACTTCGGCGTCGAGCTGCGCCCGCTGGTGCGCCGCTACCTTCGCCTGTGTCCCCCCGAGCTGTTGGCCGCCTTCGCTTTCGACGGCGAGGTTCGGGTGCAGCAATGGCTTGAGCGCCCTGGCGCCACTCAGGGCCGGACGCCGAAGCCCCGCAGGGTGTTTACCGAAGCCCAGCTCTTCTCTGGGCCGGTGAAGATGATCACCCAGCGCACGCGACCGGCCCGACAGGCGAGGGCGAAGATCAAGCTGCATTGAAGGGTGGTCGCCCGCGCTCGATCTGGCGGCGAGGGTGACAGCGAAGGTCCCAATCGAGTATGCCTCGCGGCGGCAAGCGAGCAACGAGCGCAATGGGATTGCCGCCGGAGCGTACCGGCGTCAGCCGTTTCGCACGTCTGCAACAAAAAGGAGTCACCATGCAAACGTCGTCGAGTCGTTCCCGTCGCGCCGCGGTTGCCGCGGTCATCGCTCTGTCGTTGTTCACCGGCCTGTCCAGTTGGGCGGACCTGCCGCCGCTCATCCCGCGCGAGATCTTGTTTGGGAATCCGGAGAAAGCCGCCCCACAAATATCTCCGGATGGAAAGAAGCTCGCCTGGTTGGCGCCGGACAAGAAGAACGTGCTGCAGGTCTGGGTTCAGACCATTGGCCAGAAAGATGAGAAGGCCGTCACCGCCGACAAGAAGAGGGGAATCCGCCAGTACCTCTGGTCAAAGAACAGCAAGGTGGTGGCTTACCTGCAGGACACCGATGGCGATGAGAACTGGCACATCTACGGAGTAGATCTCGAGTCCGGCAACGTGCGGGACTACACGCCGTTCCAAGGCGTGCGCGCGCAGGTCACCGCCGCGGACTACAAGTTTCCCGACGAGGCCCTGGTCTCTTTGAATCTTCGCGACCGCCACCTCTTCGACGTCTATCGATTGACCTTGTCCACTGGCGCCCTGGTGCTCGATACGGAGAACCCCGGCGACGTCTCGGACTTCCGCGCCGACCCGGAGTTGCAGGTCCGGGCTGCAACGGTGACCACCAAGGACGGCGGAACCGAAATTCGCATCCGCGACAACCCCAAGTCGCCCTGGAGAGTCTGGATCAAGGTGGGACCAGAGGAGATCCTGCGGTTCGCCGACTTCACCGGGGACGGGCAGTCGGCGACCATAATCTCTTCGGTCGGGAGCGACACGGCGCGCACGATCGAGAAGAACATCGCCAGCGGCAAGGAGAAGGTGCTCGCATCGTCTAATGAAGTCGACGTCACCCGAGCGATGATCAACCCCAAGACGCACGTGGTCGAGGCAGTCGGCTTCGTGACTGACCGCCTCCGCTGGACGGTCATCGATCCTTCGATCAAGGCGGACTTCGAAGCTGTCAGCAAGCTGAGCGACGGCGAGTTCGCGGTGACCAACCGGGATCTGGCGGACGCCACCTGGCTGGTCTTCTTCAACACCGATCGCGGCTCTCCGAAGTACTACGCGTACGACCGCGCGGGGAAGAAGGGGACGTTCCTGTTTGCGGCTCAGCCCAAGCTGGAAGGGCTGGCGCTCAGCGAGATGAAGGCGGTGACCATCAAGAGTCGCGACGGGCTCACGCTGCACGGGTACCTGACGTTGCCGGTAGGTGTTTCCGCCAAAAAGCTCCCGATGGTGCTTTTCGTCCACGGCGGACCATGGGGACGAGATGCGTGGGGCTACAATCCGAGCGCGCAGTGGTTCGCCAACCGCGGCTACGCCAGCTTGCAGGTGAACTTCCGGGCGTCCACTGGATACGGCAAGAAGTTCTTGAACGCCGGCGATCGTCAATGGGGTTTGAAGATGCACGACGATCTGATCGACGCGGTGGACTGGGCCGTCAAGCAGGGCATCGCCGATGCGAAGAAGGTGGCGATCTACGGCGGCTCGTACGGGGGCTATGCGGCGCTCGCGGGCGTCACGTTCACTCCGGAGAAGTTCGCCTGCGCGGTGGACATCGTCGGTCCCTCAAATCTGAAGACGCTGATCGCTTCGATTCCGCCGTACTGGAAGACCGAGCGAGCGATGTTCGACCACCGGATGGGAAACGTCGATGACCCCAAGGACGCGGACTTGATCAAGTCTGCATCGCCGCTGTTCAAGGCGGACAAAATCGCGAGGCCGTTGCTGATCGGCCAGGGCGCCAACGATCCGCGGGTAAACAAGGCTGAATCAGAGCAGATCGTCTCCGCGATCGAGAAGAAGGGTGGCAAGGTGACCTACGTGCTCTATCCCGACGAGGGCCACGGCTTCGCCCGGCCGGAGAACCGGATCGACTTCAACGCGCGCGCGGAGGCGTTTCTGGCGAAGTATCTCGGCGGGCGCGCCGAGCCACTCAATGGGGACAGGTATCCCGGCTCCACCGCGGTGGTGAGGGTGATCGGCGAGCAGACGATTTCCAAGTCCGACGCTCCAGCGCACTGACGAGCATCGGCGTTATTTGGCGTAGGTAGTGTGGCTACCGATGGCAGCGCACCCATTTGGTGCGCTGCTCGAAAGCGCCCGATTTTATCGACGCGCATCGCCGGCCGCTTTACCCGATTGAACGCAGCTCGGAGCGCCCGCCAAGTTGCCGTCCAGCGCATTCGGGAATACCATGGTAGTATGAAAGTCAAGACATCCATCACACTTTCGAAGGAAGCCCTGGCCGCAATCGATCGGCTGGCTGGATCGAGAAGGAATCGCTCAGCGGTGGTGGAACGTGCCGTGAGAGAGCTGGTCGCAGCAGAGGCACGACGGCTCAGGAATGAACGCGATCTCGAAATACTGAATCGACATGCGAAGCGCCTCAACGCGGAGGCGGCGGACGTGTTGACCTACCAGGTTGACACGTGAAACGAGGAGATCTCTATCGAGTGTTCAAGGGTTTGCACCGGGACCCCAAACGATCGCGCGTGTTCATTGTCGTTGGACGTCAAGCAGTGATCGATTCCCGCTTTTCCACCGTGATCTGTGCTCCGCTCTATTCGGTCCACGACGACTTGAGCACGCAGGTGAGAGTGGGGCAAGACGAGGGCTTGAAGCATGACAGCAGCATTCATTGCGACGAGCTGGTTAGCCTACCAAAATCGTCGCTCACGAACTTCGTGGGCTCGTTGTCGCGGGAAAAGATGATCGAGCTCCGCGATACACTGCGGATTGCGTTGGACATCGATTGACTATCGCTTGGTGGCGAGGCGCTTCACCGCGGCCGCCGCCTCGGGATGGTCCTTCTGCAGCGAAGCCGCTGCTTGATACTCGGACCTCGCATCCTCGAGCCGATTCTGCGCTTCGTAGAGCTGTCCCAGCGCGTAGTGCGGTTCGGCGAAGCTGGGATCCAGCTTGGCCGACGCGCGGAAGGAGTCTGCCGCCTTCTCGTACTGCCCCTTGAGGTACAGCGCGTGGCCCAGGTAGAGCAGCGCGGTGGGGTGACGCGGGTCGGCGATCAGCAGATCGCCCAGCACGCGAAGCGCGCGGTCTGCATCCCCGCCGCGCGCGTACAGCGCGCCCAGCTCGGCGCGAGCATCCAGCTGAGCCGGATCCTTCTCCACCACCCGCTCGAGCTCCTGCACCGCGAGGTCCGGCCTGCCGCGGCGCGAGTAGACGATGCCCAGTCGAGCCCGGCCGGCCATGTCGTTCGGATCCGCTTTCAACGCCTGGGTCAGCGACTTCTCGGCGGCATCGTAGTTGCCGGTGGCAAGGTAGAGATCGGCGAGCCCAAGAAGCGCCGGCCGCGGATCGCTCGATTCCTTGAGCACCTGTTGGAACAGGGGCTCCGCCCTCGCCGCGAGCCGCTTCTTCACGTACGTGCGCGCCAGATCCAGCTTCGCCTCCGGTCCTGAATCCAGCCGCAACCGCCTTCCGTACTCCTCGAGCGCTCCGTCCAGATTGCCGGTGGCCACGTAGGCACCCCCCAGGGCCGCGTGGGTGCTCGCGTCATCGGGGAAAACTTTGACCGCGGTCTTGAGCGTCTCCACTGCCTCGGCCGGCTTGTCCAGCGCCAGATAAGCGATGGCCAGGCCGCGATAGGCATCGCTGTTCTGCCGCCCGTCCTCTTTGCTGACCGCCACCGCCTTCTTGAAAGCCTCCACCGCGCGATCCTTCTTGCCCTGCTGCAGGTACAGCTCGCCCAGCTGCGTGTACGGCCCGCTGGAGCGGCGCGGCTCCAGCGCGAGGGCCTTCTCGAAGTAGCGCGTAGCCAGACGGTTGTTGCCCATCTTGAAATAGGACAGGCCCAGGTTGAAGTGCGCCTCGGAGTAGTTCGGGTCGGCGGCGATCGCCTTGCGAAACTCTTCGGCTGCGCGCTTGTGCTCGGCGACCGCGTCGAGCGCCACGCCAAGGTTGTTGTGCGCCAGCGCGTGCTTGGGGTTCGCGGTGAGGGCCCGCTCGTACTCGGAGATGCCGGCGGTCACGTTTCCCTCGCGCACCAGCACCACGCCGAGGTTGTAGTGGGCTTCCGCATCCGACAGGCTGTTCTTCGCGGCCGCCACCAGCATCTCCTTGGCCTCTGCGAACAGCCCCTTCTCGGCCAACGCCTTGCCCAGGTTCACCCGCGCCTCGTTCAGCTGCGGATTGAGCGAGAGGGCCTCCCGGTACGAGGCGATCGCGGCATCGAGCTTCCCCCGCTTGTCCAGCGCTTCTCCGAGGTTGAAGCGCAACGAGGCGTCCTTCGGCGAGAGCTCCACGGCCAAGCGATACTGATCGATCGCCACTTCGGTCTCGTTCAGGGATCGCGCCAGCAGGCCGCGCTCGGCGTGCAGCGCGGCGTCGTCCGGGTGCTTGGCGATGGCGGCATCCAGCAGCGCCTTCGCGTCTTGCGCCTCGCCCGAAATGCGCAAGGCGCGCGCCAGGAGCAGCTTCGCATCCACCGCTTCGGGATCCTTCTGGACCAGCGTGCGCAGCGGCCGGATCGCATTCTTTGCGTCGCCCAGGCCCAGGTAGGCCAAGCCGAGTCGGTACAGCGCATCGGTGTCCTCGGGCGTTTGCTTGACCCGCGCCGCCTCGATCGCCGCGGTCCGCTTGAGGGCTTCCTGCTCGGGCGTACCGGCGACCAAAAGCTCGTAGATGAGAACCCCCGCTCTCAGCATCGGTCACTCCACATAGGGACTCGCCCGGGCGTCGAACGTCTTCCTGGCCAGCACCGTCTTGCGCTTGTCCCACTCGTTCTTCGCCGACTCGACTTTCTTCGATCGCTCCTTGATCTCGGCGCGCTGCTTGGCCACGTCGGCCTCGCAGCTCTTGACCTGCTTCTCGAATCCGGCTGGCTGCAGCCCCTCGGAGCCCTTCACCTTGGCCTTGCGAGCGACGTTGACCCGCGCCAGCTCGAACCGCTCGTGCGCGCAGCGCAGGTCCTCCTCCTGCAGGTCCTCGTTGGCGGTGTTCACCTTCTGGCGCGCCCTCAAGTACTCGACGCGCGATTCCGCCTCGGCGACGGCGAGAACCGCCACCTCCTTGGACTGCGCGTCCCTGGCGTTGCCCACTTCATTCTCCGCGGCGGAAAGGCGGTCCTTGGCGCGCCTGATCGCCTCCCGCGTGCGCGTCACCTCGTTCTTGGCCTCGTCCAGGTGGTCCACCGACAGCGCCAGCTCGTTCTCCGCCTCGAGAAGCTCGATCCGGCTCTCGTAGGAAAGCTTCTCCAGAACGCTGCCGGGCACTCGCTTGGGTCCGCAGCCGAAGGAAAGCAAGGCCGCCGCGGCGAGTACAGGCAGCCCAAAGGTCGATGCACGCAGGTTTGAGTTCATTGAACGATGGCCCCGAAGCTCGCGAAAGCGGTCCGCCCGCTGGCGAATTGGATTCCCTCCACGAAGGTGACCGAAAAACTGCCGGAGACGCGCTGCCCGGTGGCCAGGGTGCCGCTCAAATTCAGCGCGCCCCGGGCGATCGCCGGGAAGGTGGTGCGCGGATCGTTGAGCACGTTGCGAGAGACGACGCCGCGCTGCGTGTTGTCGGGCATCGTCTCCGCGAGATCGAAGCGCGACGTGCCGGGTGCCAAGCCGGCGAGGTTGGCGGTGATCTGAAGGACGATGTCTTCGCCGGCCCCCTGTGGCCGGGTGAAGCGGGCGACCAGCTGCGCGGGCGTGGAGGCGACCGCGGCCTGCTGGTAGTGCAGATCCATGATCTCCGTCAGGCTGCCCTCGACCTGCTGCCGGCCGCAGGCAGCGCACGCGATCAGCAGCGGGAAGGCGATGGTTGCCTTCGTTTTCAACGGCACAGCTTCCATTCGGGATCCACATCCGGACCGGACATCCCGGTGACGTTCTTGAGCAGGGCCAGCTCGCGTTTGGCGCCATCCTGATCGCCGAACCGGCAGCGGAGGGCCGCCAGATTGGCGCGCGCTTTTTCGAAGGTGGGATCGGACTCCAGCGCCTTGCCGTATGCGGCGCGAGCACCCATCGCGTCACCCTGGAGGAGCAACGCCAGCCCGAGCGCGTTGTGCGCCGAGGGGCGGGAGTCCTGCAGCTCGGTGGCTCGCCCCAGGGTGAGCTGCGCCATCGGCAGCTGCCGCGATTGCAAGTAGGCCAGGCCCAAGGCTTCGAGCGAGGCAGCATCCAGTGCGGCCTCCGCTTTCTTCTTCAGCTGATCGATCCCGTTCACCGGGCCGCCGGGGGGAGGGGAGTCGATGGGGGACTTGGCAATTTCGCTGTGATCGCGGCAGGCGAGGACCGCCGGCGTGAACACCTCCAGCGAGACGGCGCGCGAGAGGCATGCCTTGAAGGCGACGTCCGCCCTTTCCTTCAGCGGCCCGGCCTGATCTTTCAGCGCCGACTTGAACTGCTGCATCTCCACCGGAGACAACCCGGCGGGCGCCGGCGTGGAGTCCACCACCTCCGCGAGGTGCTGATAAGCCAGGCCCAGCTTCCACAGCGAGGCCACTGCCCACTCCGGTGATCCCATCTGCGCCGCCTGGGTGTAGATGCCCTCCAGCTGCTGGACCGAGGCGACCTTCTGCTCTACCTGGCTGCCGGGGATCTGCTTGTACTCGCGGAAGAGGATCTCCCCGAGATACCAAAGCCCCTTGGCGGAATCCTCGCTCTGACCTCGCGGGCCCTGGGTGACCGCGGTGAGCGTTCGGATCAAGCCATCGGCTTTTTCGCCCGGGTTGAGGGTGGCCTGCACCTCGGCGACGATCGCCGCCGCCGCGGCGTTCTGCTTGTCCAATCTCAGCGCTTGCTCCGCCGCAGCGCGCGCCTTGGGCAGCTCCTTGTTCTTCATCCGCGCGTCGGCCAGGGTGACCAGCACGTCCGCTTTGCGCGCGCCGGCGAAGTCCGCGGCGCTCTCCAGATCGCGGATCGCCTCCCTGTACTGATGAAGCGCCAGGCGAAGGCGCGCGGCGGACACCCAGCCGTCGATTCCGGCCGAGTCGGCGCCGAGCTTCAGCCCCACCTGCTCGAACCAGCCGGCGGCATCCTCGAAATGCGCCGCCTCGGCGGAATGGCGCCCCAGCGTGAGCAGCACGTCGGTGCCGTAAGACGACTTCGGGTATTCGGCGACGAACTTCATCCCCAGCTCGCGCTCCTTGGCCAGATCGCGTTTCTCGCGCGCGGCGCTGAACGCGCCATAGAGCGCCTTCTCGCCGATGTCCTTGCCCTTGTTTTCTTCCGAAACCTTGAGCAGTCCTTCCACCACGTCGCCGGTCTCCTCCGAGCTTTTCAAGGCCAGCTCGCCCAGCGCCTCGGAGCGGCTCTCGCTCAAAGTCTTCCGCACGTCCGCCAGGAAGGTCGCCGGCAGCCTGGAGGCCAGAAGCTTCTTGCCGGTCTCCTCGATTCCCTTGAAGTCGTTGCGCTGCCGCAGTGAGTCCAGCGCCAGATTGCCGGCCACCGGAGCATCCTTGTAATCGGGGTAGGTGAGCGCGAACGAGGTAAACAGCTCGGTGCTCTTCTCGTAGTCGCCGTCTTCGTAGAAGGCGCGGGCAATGTTGAACTTCACCTCGATCGCGTGCTCGCTCTTGGGGTAGCGGGCCACGTAGGTCGCGCCGAGCAGCTTCAAGGCCTGGCGCGCGTCGGCGACCTCGAAGGCGGTCAGCCGGGTCACCTCGCCTTGCTTGAGCGAGGAGAAGTGCGCCAGCAGCGCGCCGTAGACGGCGGACTCGTGGCCCTTGGGATCCTTGCCCTCCTCGTATTTCGCCAGCTCCTCGAACTGGCGCGCGGCGTCCGGATAATTCTTGGCGGCAAACAGCGCGTCGGCGCGGTTTCGCATCATCGTCCGCACGTAGGCGTCCGGACGGAAGAGCGAGAGGTATTCCTTGTAGGCGGCCGCCGCCTCCAGGAAGTGCTCCGGGTCCTCCTTCTTTTGCGCCGTCAAGTGGAGCTGGGTGGCGAGGTCTCGCGCCATCTCCTCCAGATCGGCGAGCTGCCGCTTGCGGGTCTTGAGATCGCGATCGGGATCGGTCTTGGCCTGGACGGCGGCGCGGACCAGGAAATGAATGTCCAGCGGGCTGGGTGCAACCTTTCCCTTGGACGCCTTGAGCGAGTCGTAGATCTTCTCCGCGCGCTCCAGATCCAGCTCCGGGTCCGGCTGGATCTCCATCAGCCGGCGCAGCGCGGGGATGGCGAACTCGTACTGCTGCTTGATGAAGTAACGATTGCCCAGCTTGTCCAGCGCCAGGGCGAAAGTGGCCCGCGAGTCGGAGAGCTTTTCGAAATAGTTGAGCGCGCCCTTGGCCGGACGCGCCTCGGTGTAGCTGTAGACCAGGTCCAGCAGCGCCTCGCGCTTGACGTTGAGCGCCTTCTGCTCGTCGGCGCCGGGAAGCGGAGCGCTGGCGGCCGCCGCTTCGAAGAACACCACCGCATCCGCGTGCTTTCCCTGGTTGATCCGGATCCAACCGAGCTTGTACCGCGCCAGGTCGTGCACCGGAGACGGCGGTGCCTCGATCACCGCCTGGTAATGCTTTTCCGCTTCGGTCAGGTCCGCCTTGTCGAAGTGGTAGTCGCCGATGATCTGCTCGGCCTCCAGCCGCAGCGGGCTGGTCTTGTACTTGTGGATCAGCTCGTCCAGCGTCTTCAGCATCTCGTCGAACTGACCCAGCTCGCGCTGCTCGTGGGCCAGGTAGAACTGCACCTTGTCCCCGTCCTTGAAGTCGGGGAACTCCCGCTGGATGCGGTAGTAGATCTGGATCGCCTTCTGCTTGAGCAAGCGCGTCTCCGGCGAGACCAGCGCGCCCCTGGCTCCGTCCTGCCGCGTCTCCTGCTGCAGGTGGTAGACGTAGCGACTCTTCTCCACGTACAGCTCGGCGAGGCGGAATTGCAGATCGGGCAGGTAGGGCGCGTTGCGGGACTTGGCGATCACCCTTTCGGTCTCGCCGATCGATCGGTCGACCTTGAAGATGTCGCGACGCAGCTTGGCCACCAGCTCTTCCTTCTCCTTGGCCTTGGTGGTCACCGGATTCTGCACTTGGCCCAGCGATGACGGCGACGCGGCCAGGAGCATCAGCAGCAGCGCGGTCATCGGGCGGTCTCCTCGATGCAGCGGCTCTTCAGGCTGACCCGGTAATCGCGAAGCTCGTCGTTCCAGTATTCGTTGTCGAACTTGTAGGCCACCTGCGACTCGGTGAGCGGCGGATCCTCTTCGGGGCCCACCAGCTTGGCGCCGCGCTTCACCCGCTCATAGAGCTTCAGCCCGACCTCGTACTCCATCAGCCGCACCTGCTCGGCGGCGCGCAACAGCTTGTCGGCCTCCGCGCGCACCGACTCGTTGAGCCGGGTTTCGTAGACGCGGACCGCCTCGGCGTGCGCCAGATCGTAGAGCTTGGTCAAGTGCGCGTAGAGCCGCTCGCCGAAGCTGCCGGCGTACCGTCCGACCCGCTCACCCTCCAGATTGAGGGACTCGAGGAACTTCGCCGCCCGCATGGTGTTGCCGTGAGAGGAGGCCGCCCGGCGCAAGCGCAAGTCCTTGGTCAGGTCTTCGCGGTCGCGGATGATCTCCAGCGACTCGGCGAACCGCCGGGTGAGCTCCTTGGCGGCGCGCTTGGCGGGGAGGTAATGGCACAGGTCGCGGTAGATCAGCGCTCGCAACAGGTATTTGTCCGGAAGGAACTCGTCGCGAAACACCGGCGCGTCGAGCGTGGTGAGCAGGCCCATCGCGGCGTGGAGCTGGCCGAGCTGGTAGCGGGCCCAGGCTTCCTCCAGGTACAGCGTGGCGCGCCCCGGATCGAGCGGCGGCAGCTGCACCTTCTGATACGCCTCCAGCGCGCCCTGATAGTCCTTCAGCTCGTAGCGAAGTCGCCCCACCGCCAGCATCGATTCATTGCGCGTCTCCTGGGACAGCTTCTGGTCCTTGGCCAGCCCCAGGAAGTCGTCGATCATTTCCGACGGGACCTCCTTGGCGTCCTTGAGCCGCGTCACCAGCACCGCGAACTTCGCGCGAGAGGCCTCGGCGGATCCATCCGGCAGCTTGGAAAAATGGGTGACCGCCCATCGCTCGCTGCCCACCCTCAAGTCCCAGAGCCCTTGATGGAAGTGGGCGAACCCGGCGGTGTCCTCGGGAAGAAAGCCCAGGTCGAGCGATCCGAACACCTGCTCGTCGATCATCACCTCGTCGTGCGGCACGTCGGTCAAGAATCGAAGGTCGCCCAGCGCGCGCGGCAGCACCCCTGGGTTGGAGCGCTCGCGAGCGATCTTGGCCAGGTACACGCCGCCGGCGTGGCGGAGCCCGAGGTCGATCAAGCTGCGCGCGAGGAAATACTGCGCCCAGGCGAAGTTCTCCTCCGTCTGAGCGGTGGCCTCCACGTATGCGAACAGCTTGCCGGCCGCCTTCTTCGGATTGCCGTCGAAGTAGTCCTGCAGCGCTTCATCGAAGATCTTCGGATCGACTTTTTGGGGAGCTGGGCGCGCCTCTTGCGCGGGCTCGGGCTTCCCCTTGCTTGAAGAGGCAGGCCTGGCCACCTCGCCAGCGGGAGTGCCGCCGTCGGGCGCGGTGATTTTCCGGATCGGCGCGAACTTGTCGCTGGGCGCCGCCGCGAGAAGGACCCAGGGCAGTACGAGCGCGGGTGCGAGAACGAGGGCTCTCACTGGGGCAATGCTCATTCGGTGGCGCCGAAGTTGATCGCGGCTGCCAGCTGGATCGTCGGCACGTTGAAGATGCCTTTGTCTTTCGAGATCACCACGTTGTCGGTGAAGTCGAGGCGATAGGAGACGTGCTTGGTGCTGAACAGCCTGCCGCCGATTCCGACGTTGACCGCCGGCTGGAAGGGAATGCTGACGTTGGTGAGCTTGAGCACCGAGGCGCCCACGGTGAGCAGAACCTCGAAGTGCGACACCGATTTGTTCAGGAAGGAAGTCTTTCCGTAGAAGGGGCTCCAGACCAGATCGGATCCCACCATCCACTGCACCTCATCGAACTTGGTGGGCAGCACGTTGAAGTCGCGCTCCAGCTGCGTGCGCAGGCTCGTCTCCACGTTGTAGCTGTAGGCGCCGCGGCCCACCGTCCATCCGAAGTGATCGGAGAAGTGCGCGGTGTAGCCGACCTGCGCCATGAAGCCCTTGTAGAACGCGTCGAGCGGCAGCACGCCCACCCCGAGCGTCAGCTCGTGCTGCATCCGATACTGTCGTTCCTGGACCGCCGAGACGGTACCGGGGTTTTCCAGCTCGGGGACCTGGGCTAAAGCGAAAGCAGGACAAACTGCTGAGACGATGAGCAGGAGTTTTCGCACGGCTTTTCGATCTTTCGTTGGTTAGTAGCCAACCGAGTTGAACAGGAACGGGTAGCTGACGATCACCACTCCGCCCTTGGCGGGCGGGAACTGCCACGTATTGAGACTTTGCAGGATGCACGCTTCGACGGCGCTGTTCTTCAGCGTCGAGCTCTTGGTGCGCGACGAGACCACTTTGCCGGCGAGCGAGATGGTCCACTCCAGCACCACCTTGCCGGCCAGCGCCGGTTCTCGCAGGAGCGCCCGCTCGTAGCAGCCACGGACCTCCTGCAGGTGCGCGTTGACCACCTTGGCCACCGCTTCGCGATCGATGCTCCCCTGCACCGACACATTGCGCGCCGAGGCGCGCGTCACCGTCCCGCCTACGGCGCTGCGACCGACGCCGCCCGCGCCCATCGCGCCGATTCCGCCTCCGCCCTTGCCGTGGAGAATTTCCGCTCCGAGCATTCCAGCGCCGCCGCGTCCTCCGCCGCCCAGCCCAAAGGTTCCCAGGCCCGCGTTGGCGATCGGCGCTTTGCCGATCAGGCCCGACAGCTTGTAGTTGTTCTTCACGTTCTTCGAGCCCGGGCCCGCGCCGAGCTTGTCCACCGCGGCGAGAATGTCGCCGGTAGCCGGACCCGCGGCCGAAAGCTTGGCCAGCGCCTTGAGCGCCTTGGTCTCCGGCGGGGGCGGCGGCGGATTGTCCACCACCACCTTCTGCTTGGGCGGCTCGCGAACCTTTTCTTTTACGACCTTCTTCTTCTCTTCCTTCTTTTCCTCCTTGACCTCTTCTTTTTTCTTCGCTTCTTCCTTCAAGGCCTCCAGCTTCTTCTTGGCCTCCTCCTTCTTCTTGGGTTGAGGCGCGAGCAGGCGGACCGCCACCGGCGGCAGGTTCTTGCCGGTGAAGTCGGGCGTCTCGGGCGGCTTGGGGCCGAAGAGGACGAAGTAACCCAGGCCGCTGGCGAACAGCGCGAAGAAAAACATCGCCAGCCACGGCAGACCGCGAAAGGGATTCACCCAGACTCGCGCTGGCTTGGTGGCCACGTACGCGACCAGCGTCATCTGCCCTTCGGTCAGGCGCGCCGCGGCGCCCTTGGTCATGCTGATGAAGCGGCGGCTGCCGTCCGACTCGAGCTCGCGCGGCCCCAGGGGATGGAAGGCGTCGCCCTTCCTTTTGTCGGCGGCCGATCGCGGCGGAACGTAGAGGCGAAACCCGTTGGAGGCGGATTCGGCAAGGACGTACGGCGCCTCGGTCAAGGAGAAGCCCCACAGCGGCATCGGAGCGCTCTCCGTGGCGGCGGCGATCACCGGCTTCTTCTTGTCGATGCGAAAGCTTCGCGCTTCGCGCCGGATGTCGCCCCAGTACAGCTCGAGGTAGAGACGGGGCGCGCCCTTGGCGTCTGCGCGGACGGAGAGTACCTGGATCGGCTGCGGCGCTCTCCTTCTCGCGGGCGCGGCATGGGCAGGCGCAGCGCCGGGCCTGCGCTTCGGCTCCGGTGCATCGAAGAGCTGGCCGGAGATGATCACGTTCTCGTCCGAAGACCGCGGGGGCTCGGCGCGGGGGAGCTGGGCCGCACCGCGGTGGACGCCGTTTTTGTGCGGAGCGGCGGGCGCCGGCTCGACCGAGGGTTGCATCCGCCGCGCGGAAAGCTGGGTCCCGGCGGGAGCTGCGCTCGGTTTTCCGGGAGGCACCGGCGCGGGCCGGTTCTTCACCGCCGGCATTGGAGGAGGCGCTGGATTGGCGCCCGGCTTGCCGCGCGCCACCGGCAATGCGGGTGCGGCGACCGCGGGCCGGGGGACCGCGGGGGCTCTGGCCGCCGGAGCCGGATTGGGAGGCGGCGTTCCCTTCAGCAGCGCGGCCACCTCCGGAGGCGTGTTTCCCTTGGGGGGGGGCTTTTGCGCCAGCACGCGCGTCTTGAGAACGAAGGGTCCGCAGGAAATCTCGTCGACGGAGCGCACCTCGCAAGCGGTCACCTTGTGGCCGTTGACGTAGATGCCGGTCCCCGAGGCGCGGTCCTGAACCGCGACCTTTCCATTCTGGAAGTAGAGCACCGCGTGCTGCGGATTCACCGCCGTATCGTCCAGCTTGAGATCGGCAGTGGGGGCGCTTCCGAGCGTGTACGCACCGGGAGAGAAGACTTCGGTGCCCACAAGCAGTCCGTCGCGCAGTATCACGACCTGAAGGACTGCTGGCTGGCCGCTCAACTCACGCTCCTCGAGTCCACCATCAGATCAGCTGCCGTACACGGCAGCGAGTATCTCGTCGCGGAAATTTTCGCGCTTTTTAATCATCGAGCGCGTCTTGAGCTCTTTGCGGTCATACAAATAAACCGCGCCGGATTTATTGGTTTGACCCTGTATCAGCCGGTCATCGAAATCGATTCGCGTCGGACCACGCGAGGGAGGCGCCGAGGCCGTAGCCGTGGCCGCCGCAGGTGGGTTGGCTGTCTCGGCAGGAGGCGCCGGCTTGAGCTTCACCTCTGCTGGTTTTTTCTTGGCCGCTCGCTGCGAGGGTTTCTTCTTGGCGCTGGCCGTCTCTTTTTTGGCGCTGGTCGCCTCCCGCGTCGCACCTGATTCGCGCGACGTCGCAGCACGGTGGCGCTGCTTGGGCGTTGCCGCGTTCGCGGATCCCTGACCGAAGACTTCAGGAAGACAGACGCCGAGCAGCAGTCCCAAAAAAACGGGAAGAGTGCGGAGCATGGAACGCTAAGGTTAAGCGAAGGGCATACCGCGCTGTCAACGTACCCACTTCCACACATCCCACCGGTTTTTCAAACAATTCCCGAGGCTTTTCCGTGAAACATGTGGGGTGGACGCGCCAAATTGTGGGGGAGTGTCCCGAGACAGCCGAGCGAGTGCACTGAGTTGCCGCAGGTGCGATCAGCTAGCGGGTTAGGGGCCGGTTTTGGGGCCCGATTACAGCAGTCGTTAAGGAATCGAGCCAAGCACGGAACTGATGAGGTGTGCTCGGCGCACTGCCGGTCTCAAGTGATCCGAGCCAAACAGTGTGATCCTTGCTCGCAGATGCGACATGTCTGCCATTCTTTGAAATGGCCACTGCGTAAACGTTTGAAGCGTGCTTGTACAGGGCGCGACTAGAACCGGTCGAGACATCCCACAAGCGCACGGTCTTGTCCCAGCTACCCGAAACCATGGTCTTCCCATCCGGAGAAAATCTTAGTGAGCGGACCATCGCCTCATGCCCGTTGAGAATGCGGCTAGTCCCGTTTGAAACGTCCCAAAGCCGGATCGTGTTGTCCTCCGCACCGGAGGCCAGCAGCTTTCCGTCCGTTGAAAAAGTAATTGTCCTTATTGGAGCGGAATGGCCCCGCAACACGCGTTCTTTGCCGCTCGAACGGTCCCAAAGTCGTACCGTTCTGTCGGCTCCCGCGGAGACGATCAGTTTCATGTCAGGAGAAAAGACAACGCGATGCACAGGTGCTTCGTGATGCACGATGATCCTAGTTTCGTCCGTACGTTTGGTCCAGAGCACCACATCGGCTCCAGAGCACCAGACCAGGTATTCTCCGCCGGAGGAGAACATCGGTGAACCAGAGGGTCCAGTTCCTCTCTGGATAATTCTGTAATCTCGCTTTCGCAGATCCCAGTACCGAATTGTTTGATCCTCACTGCCCGATGCGAGAGCTGACCCGTCCGGAGCGAACGCCACCGCTCTGACCGCACCGGTATGGCCGATCAGTGTTTGGATCTCATTCGTATCCGGATTCCAAAGGGTAATAGTCTCACTGAAACCAGCAGCGGCAATAAAGTTCTGATCAGGCGAGAACACCACCTGATAAATGGGCTCCTTTTGTTTCAGTACAGCCAGGGTCTCGGTTGTGGCCACGTCCCAAATGCGCACCGTTCCATCGTTGCTTGCGCTCGCAAGCCGGCGGTCATCGGCCGAGAACTCCAGGTGGTAGACGACATTATCGTGTCCCCTCAGCTGCCGGCCGCGCTCGAGCTCCACAGGCCAGATCCGAACCGTATTCTCGGTGCCGGCTGAAGCTAGGAGTTTGCCGTCACTTGAAAACGCGAATCCTTTGATTCCTCCTTCGTGACCCTTAAGGGTTCGACTCTCTCCGGAGTCTGCTTCCCAAAGCTTGATCGGACCGTCACGTGTGCTCGCTGCCAAGATGCCTTGAACTGGAGAGAAACCGATGTACGCGACGGAATCGGAAAAACCTCTTAGGACCTTGGCAGGGCCACCTGCCACATCCCAGAGCCGAACGGTTTGGTCTATGCCAGCCGAAGCGACAATGCGTCCATCAGGGGAAAACCGGACCTTGTTTACTTGGCCCTCATGTCTACCAAGGACCCGATCCTTGCCGCTATGGATGCTCCACAGCTGTACGGTTCCATCTTCGTTGCCCGATACAAGCGAGCGGTTGTCCGGTGAGAATGCGAGCGACTCTACTCGCTTGTGCTGATTAAAAAATGGAATTTCGCGTCCCGCCGGATCCCACAATCGAGGTGTCCGATCTACGTCCACCGTCGCGAGCAGATTCCCATCGGGCGATACCGTAAGCTTTTCGACCTTGGCTTGATGAGGCAGAACTTGGCTCTGACCGGACGGCAGATTCCATAGCCGAACCGTCCGGTCCCAGCTCGCTGAGGCAAGAGTGTTTCCGTCCGGCAGAAATGCCAGAGCCCAAATGCTTGAGCCATGGCCAAGCAGCACTCTGGTTTTCCATGTATTGACGTCGAGAATCTGTATCTTTCCTTCGCGGTCTCCGGAGGCGAGCAGCTTCCCATTCTGTGACCAGGCGACCGTAAAGAGTTCGCCGCCGCGTTGCTCGGTCTTCACCATCCTTCCGGTACGCTGGTCCCAGAACCGGAGCGAGCCGTCTCTTCCGCCCGAAGCGATCCATGTACCGTCAGGAGAGAAGGCTACATCGTTGCTCACAGCGCCAGGAGGTCCCCGCAGCACGTGCTTTGCTACACCCTCAGCATTTGCCGAAAGCGCAATTTCTCGTGCTGCCTCCCATTGATCTCCTTGGTCGGGGTAAGTCTTAAGCCAGGCCAACGCTGCGGTCGGATCCTGAAGTGTCGAGACGCGAGCCTGCGCAAGGATCAGCTCATTCCTTCTCGCCTCGGCTACGTTTTTCTCGTGAAGGATGCGACGAAAGCTCCAAAGTGCCAGAGCGATGAGCACCACCATGAAAAAAGCGCTGACAGTCACCGGAATCCGGTGTCTTCGCAGCCATCGGTGTATCAGGACGGCACGTGAATACTGCCTCGCGCTGACGAGCTGTCCTGTCTGGAACCGCTTCAAGTCTTCAGCCAGTTCCTTCGCGGTTGGGTAGCGGTCGGCTGGATCGCGCGCCATTGCCTTGCGTACGATGGTCGCAAGATCTTCCGGTACCCCCGGCTGCCGATCCACGAGAGGGAGCGGAAGTGAACTGGCAACCTTCTTGATCACCTCCGCCGAGGTTTCTCCGGAGTATGGTGGAGCGCCAGCGAGGACGTAGTAGAGAATAGCCCCCAGCGAATAGACGTCAGCGCGCTCGTCAACAGGTTTTCCCTGCGCCTGCTCCAGCGGCATGTACTCCGGTGTGCCAAGAACCGCGCCCGCAGCCGTCAATTCGGACGTGGCGACCTGATAGGGGCTAGACGTTGCAGCGCCCGGCAATTGCGATTGCTCGAGATCGGTCGCCAACCCCCAATCGATCACCATCGTCTCGCCGAACTGACCGATCATTACGTTGGATGGCTTGAGATCGCGGTGGATCACGCGTTGTTCGTGGGCGTAGGCGATCGCATCTGCCACGGCAATCACGTTGGGGATGAGCGCGAGCCTCTCTTCGAGTGTTGTCGTTGCACGAGTGAGCTCTGCCAACGAACGGCCGGAAACCAATTTCATCGCGTAGAACGGCTTGCCGTTCGGCCATCGACCGACGTCGTAGATGGGGACAATTGCGGGATGCTGCAGCCGGGCGGTGACGAGGGCTTCTCGGATGAATCGAGCCTCTGCGCCGCTATCCAGCTCTAACAATTCCTTGATCGCAATGGCGCGGTCTAGCCGGCGATCGTTGGCGCGGAGAATGCGCCCAAGACCTCCGCGCGCGTGCTCGCCAGCGATCGCGAAGCGGTCCTGGTCAGGCTTCGGCCACTCGGAAATGTCTGCGTAGGTGTTGTCAGCTCGATCCTGGGACGAAGAGCCCTGGTCGGCACACTCTTTCGGGCGCGGGTCCAGCAACAGCGTCGGGTCCGTGAGTATCGAAGGTTGCTTCCGCGTGCTCATCGCGCACCCCTGGGTTGGCAGCGGGCGCGAATGTATGACAGCTCGTGCCGGAGCGGAACCTTGGGATTTGAAGGCTTGAGCGTCTAAAGTTAGCGCTCACCCCGTTTTCTCAGTGGGCAATGCCGCGTGTCGAACCCGAGATGGACGACGGCGCTGTGGATCTCAGCAGCGGCGCTCTTAGTCTTAGCGGTGCTCGTGAAGGGCGCGATGTCGAGCAAGCAGCACGACTCGACAGCGCCGGGGCCGACCGTCTTCCTCAAGGACGTGGGGCCGCGAAGCACAAGCAATCAAACCGAGCAGCCCCTCGCCCTCTACGGAGAAGGGTTCAAGGCCGGAATGCGATTGACGCTCGGTGCCCCTTTTGGCCGCGAGCTGCCTTTGACGGTGCTCGACGAGCGACACGCGTTTGTTCGGCTGCCAGCGGATCTCGATCTTCCCGCGGAGGTAGTGGAGCAATCAGTGCGACTGTCCATCCTGGGTGGCGACGAGGGTTCTGGCCAGGCTCAGCTGACCTTGGTCAACGACGCGCACTTTCCGGATCTCGTCGGCCTCGCCAGCTCTCGCGATGGCCGCTTTGCGTTCACTCTGTCGACGACGACCGACGCGCTCTTCGCGATCGATGTGGAAACCGAGACTGTCAAATCGATCCGGGTCGGCGATGGTCCGTCAGCGCTGGCGAATTATGTCGACACGAATGGTCAAGAATGGATCGTGGTGGCTCACGCATTCGCGCCAGAGCTCCATTTGATCAGCGTTAACGGACCGGGACTCGAGCACCAGGTGTGGCGAGCGCCTGCGTACGCGACCGGGATTGCAATTGACCCGGATGCACATCGCGCGTTCGTCGCGGAGCATGCGCGCGATACGATCTCAGCGCTCGATCTGTTGGAACGAGGTCGAGTCCTTTGGACGACGCCGGTCGGTCCCAATCCGCGCGCGCTCGCGCTCGCTGGCGAGTTCGTGGCAGTGGGCAGTTTGCAGGCGGGTGTGGTCGAGCTGGTCGAGCGAAGTACAGGCCGGCTGGTCAAGAGCATCGCGCCAATCCCAGGCACGCCAATCATCGGAGGTCATACCGAGCGTTATTCAAAGTACGCAATGGGAGGCAAAGCGCCGCGCAACCTCGCCTGGTCAGCCAAGCTCGGCCGTCTCTTCGAATCGAGCGTTGGTCCGAACATCGGGCCCAACCCAGACCGCTGGGAAATCAGCCCTAATGGCGGAATCGGAGTGCTCGATCCTGCTGCTGGAAAATTCATCCGGCACCTCGGGTTCGGCGCTGGCGTTCCCGAGGGATTGGCGCTGGATGATCGCAGCGGCCTTCTGTTCGCGGCAGATATTGCGCTGGGAGTTATTCGCATCGTCGACGCGCGGCGCCTGAACGCGAGCGATGGCGATGCCCGAAAGGCCCTGTTGGAGACGCTTCCCATTCCGCCACCCTCCGGCTTTCCCACTGCCCGACCCGTGGCGGATTACGGTGTTTCGGGGCGCGCGGGCGTGGAGCTGCACTCCGGACCGAGGGAGCTCGTGCTGAGCGCCGATCGATCGACATTGCTCGTCGTGAACCGATTTACTGGGATGCTTGCGGTAATCGACGTGCGCCAGGCGGGGAAAGGACGCGCGACCCTGCAGAAGCAAATCCGTATCGCCGATATGTTGACACAACCGAAACGGCGCATCGGGCAGGTTCTCTACTTCGCTGACATGGGGCGCTCGGGCATGAGTTGTGACACCTGTCATCTCGAGGGCCATACCGAAGGCATCTTCTTCGAGAAAACTCATCCCATGCGCATCTATCGCGCGACCACTGTTCGGGGCAGCCGTGAAACACCCCCGTATTTCACGCCCGCGAGCACGTTTACGCTGGCCCAGACGAACAGGTTTGTCGGCAGTCGCAATCGCTTGCACAACCCGGATCTCACTCAAGCTGAGATAGACGCGCTCACCGCCTATGTCCAAGGGATCGTCACGCTTCCCAATCCATTCGTCGAAGCGGACGGCTCTCCGAGTGAAACACTTGGGTTGCCGGATGGTCAGACGGGGCATCCTCGTTTGGGAATGACGATCTTCAATGGCAAGGCCGGCTGCGCCGAGTGCCATCCAGCGCCTCTCTTCACCACTGATCAGGATCCTTCGACGCGAGGTCGCTACCTGAAGGTGGGAACTCCAACCGCGTTGCCGGTGCGGTTGGAGATGCAGGATTTGCTCAATCGCGGGTTCGCTCCGCCGTCACTGCTCGGCGCTTGGGACATCTTCCCTATGCTCACCAGTGGCGCAGCGGGACTGGAAGTGCGCTCGGACGGAAGCGTGGCGCCATCCACGCGATTTCCATTGCGCATCGTGATTGAGATGTATGGCAATTCCCCCCATGGCCACGTCGGCGAGCTGACAGCGGAAGAACGCAATGATTTACTCGCGTTCCTGTTATCGCTTTGATTCTGGCAGGTCGTAGCTGTTATCGCCTCCCGTTTGGATAAGATGACGCGGCTCATGAGCTCCGCGCGCCCGCTGCTCTTCTCATTGGTTGTCTTAGCAGGGTGCACGAACGCAGACCTTTATGGTTTGACCGGCAGTGGTCCGGGCGCGCCGGATCGAACTGCTTTCGAAGGCCTGGTGTGTACGCCGGCCGCGACCGGAGACGCATTCCCAGTCAAAGTGATTTATGCAATCCAGGGTGGAGACGGCGTACCGGCGGACTTCAAAGGCCTGGTGGTCGAGGCACTGAGCACGCCGCCGATTCGCCCGGGAATCAGATTCGAGTTGGTCGCATTTCATACGGTGGCCACAGGCCTCCAGGGCTCATTCGTAGACGGGCCCGGCCTTCAGGCAGCGGCACCTCGATACAACGGATATCAGGAGATCGGGCCGATCAGCCTGCGGTCTCCCTTGAAGCTGGTGAAGAGCCTGATTTCGGGTGACATGCAGACCGGTTGTCGCGGAGCGGTGGCGCGGACCCGCTACGTGGTGTTCCTGATTTTTCTCTCCAGCGATCGCAGCTGCGCCTATCCCGCGTTCAACCCGGGAATCGATACCCAGTGCAGTCAATTCCTGCCCAATGAGACGGCGTGCAGCACCTGCGAGCTCACCAGGGTCGCTGCCGATGTGAAGTCCCTTGCCGACACCTTTGGCGCCGGCGAAGTGGATGTGCAGCCTATTTATGTCCGCAATGCGGTGGACCCGATGGCCGCCGCGCAAGCGCAGGCCATTGCGCTCGGAGGTGGCACCTCGGTGATCACCGCCGACCTTTCCAACATCAAGAACGTGATGGCTGGTCTCAACTACACATCGCTGCAGCGTGCCCTGGTGCTCAAACGAGTCATCGCGTTCAATCGCAACGTGATCTCTCGGTCCGGCGAGATGCTGGTGGACAGCGACGGAGACGGCGTGCCCGATCGCGATGAGATCGCCATGGGCCTCGACCCGACCAATCCCGATACCGATGGAGACGGTCTTTCAGACGGCGTTGAGCTGCGGATGGGCCTAAACCCGAAGGTGCCAAACGTGATCACCGGTTGCAGTCCCTTTGTAGATACTGATGGCGACCGGTTGAACGATTGCGAGGAGCGCGTCCTCGGGACCGAGCCCTGTATGGGTGATACAGATGGCGATGGAGTGAACGATCTGGTCGAGTTCCTTTCGAGCACCAACCCGCTCGTTCCAGAGAATCTGACCGATACCGATCGGGATGGCTTCATCAACATGGACGAGTTGCTCTCCCATACCGATCCCCTCAGTGCGGACGCGGCGTATCACGCGGAGCGCGGTTACGTGTATTCGATTACCGATGCGCCCGCCACTCCAGATGGCCGCCCCTGCTACAACATCCGCGCCGAGAACATCAGTCTAGCGGATACCCTCCCACGACCCGATCCCCCGTTCGCGGACATTCCGCGCGGAACCAACGACATCTACCTTTATTTGCAGTTTGGACGTGAGAACGACTCGCGAGCGTTCGGTATCAGCTCACTTCGCGTGGATCAGGTTCGCTTCACGCCCCCCAACAAGAAGAAGCCGTCGGGGACGATCAAGATTTCGCCCGACGACTTCATCCTCGGCAATTAAGGCCTGTGGGGTATGCACCCCACGAAATCGTGGTCGTCAGCCCCCAAATGGCAAGGAGCGAATGGTTCTACAGCTGAATAAATCACCGAAATTACTTCGAGTTGCTGGTCACCCAGCCGGCGGCTTGATGATTGCTTTAGTCGCCCAATAGCCAAAGGAGTAACTATGAGAACGACTTCATACATAGGGCCGGCGCTTGCGCTCGGACTCGCACTCGCCTGGTCTATTCCGGCGCTGGCTGAAGACGGCGTCAATCCCGAGTGCCTCGGCAGTCAGTGCGGCCGGCCTCGAACCGAGGGCGGCGGATGCGGATGCGGATGCGGATGTTCTGTGTGGGTAGCATACACGGACGACGGCGTTCAGCTTTCTTATACGGATGACACGGACGGCGACGGAATCGCTGATGACAGGGACAACTGCCCGTTCGTCCCTAACCGCGATCAGCGTGATACGGACGGCGACGGTGTGGGTGACGCCTGCGATAACTGCCCCAACGTGGCGAATCGCGATCAACACGACATCAATGCGAATGGAATCGGTGATGCCTGCGATCAGGACATGGATGGCGACGGTGTTCCCAACACACAGGACAACTGCCCGAGGATTCCCAATCCAGATCAGAAGATCTCGTTCCCTGCCACGGCAAACGGCAAAGGTGACGCCTGCAACGACGACACCGATGGCGACGGGATCAAGAACGCAGTCGACAACTGCCCCTTGTGGCCGAACCCCGACCAGCGACTTCCGCCCGAAGGTAGTGGAATCGTCTGCGACACCGACAAGGATGGGGACGGCGTAGGCGATAGCCACGATAATTGCCCGACCGTCTACAATCCTGACCAGAAGGATACTGACGGCGACGGCATTGGTGACGCTTGCTCCCCCGACATCGATGGCGACGGCGTACCGAACGAGAGAGACAACTGCCGAGACGTCTTCAATCCGCGGCAGGAAGACACCGCGAATGCCGGCGTTGGTGACGCATGTAATCCGAACGTGGCCTGCTTCCATCCGTTGAGGGGCAATGCCGACTGCCTTGATCCGCGGTCTCCGTTCAGGGTGAGCGCGGGCGTGCAGCTCGATTTGGACAAGACCGGGGTCAGAGTAGATCTGCCGCTCTACGCCAATCGGCAGGGCGCGAACATCAACGCCAAGTACACCGTCACCAAGGCGCCGTCTGGATCCAACGCGGCGGTCCAGCACTCGGATGCGTACGCCACACGCAGTGCCCGATATGCGTACATGTTCGACGGCGATAAACCGACCTTCACGCCTGACAAAGCCGGTCAATACGTGATACAAGTCACCGGCAACCTGGCGTTCCCCGATCGCGCGTATCCGGAGGTCTCCTCGTCCACTTCAACGCTGACGCTGAATGTCGGCCAGGGTGGAAAAGCGGGAGGCTGCACGGCGATCCCGCTCGGCGCACCGGCTGTAGGAGTTGCGGTCGCGCTGCTGGCTCTGCTGCGACGACGCAGAAAGTAAGCGCAGAAGCCAGGGCCGGCTGATTGGTAGGAACATAGAAGGAACGGAATGATCCTACGGCTGAACCCTTCGACCTCGGCGAGCCTCGTGCTCGCCGCGGTCTTTTTGTTTTCATGTAGCGACGTTTACATACAGCCGATCGCCAACCAGCTTGGAAACGCGAATAACCGGCTCACGCTCAAGGGCAGAGTCTGCACTGCGGTTCCCGACCCGACTGGCTTCCCGGTCAAGGTCGTCTTCATCATCGACGAATCCGGAAGTATGTGCGTCTCGGATCCGCCGGGATCGCAAGAGGGTTCGTCATTCTGCTCGCGTGCGGACATCCAGGCGATCGTCCCGCCCGGCGTGACCGAGCCCGCGCGGGTGAGGGCGCTGCGGCAGCTGGTCAATCAGTTTTCCACCCAACCCAACGTGTTCGTCTCGGTAGTGCCATTCGAGACGAATGTGAAAAACGTTTGGCCTCCCACCACCAGCGGACAGCGCTTCGCCCGTCCCAACGGCTCGCTGAACACATACATCGCAGGGCTACAAAACCAGCTTGGCAAGGGCACCGACTACCAAGGCGTGCTCGCCTATGTCTACGCGCTGATTGCGTCCGATATCAACGCAACGCAGATCTCCAATCCAGCCATTCTGCCGCGCACCCGCTACGTCGTCGTCTTCCTGACCGACGGTACGCCCTATCCGCGCTGTGATGCGAACAACGGCCGGCTGTCGGTATATGCCGATCCGGACAATCCGGATCTGCAATGGAGGGACTCCTCCGGCGCCGAAGAGTTCTGCCACGTGGCGGATCCGACCTCGCCCGATCAGATCACCGGATTCGTGATCGGGACCGACCGGAATCAGAACTACCAGGTCTTCAACCCAATCGATAAGTTGATGCAGCTACGCGGTCAGTACAACGTCGGCGATATCCGTTTGCATACGGTATTGCTCCTCAACGAAGCCGCGGTGCGAGCCTGCGGTCCGATCTGCACCGATCTCTACGGCACCTACCCCGGCGTGGCGCCGGAGAACTATCCCCAGGCAGCGAAGAAAATTGCCGAATGGCTGCTCAAGCGGATGGCCGAGCGCGGCAACGGCGTCTTTCAGGAGTTCCTCGACGGGCAGATCTACAGCCTCGGGTTGGGAGCGCTGGACTACTCGTCGCTCGCCTCGCGCAACGTGATGAAGACGCTGATTGCCCGGAGTCTCTCCAGCGTGGCGGTGTCCAGCGACAAGATGGATCTGGACACCGATGGCGACGGCCTGCCGGACAGCGTTGAAACGCCTTTCCTGCTGAAGACAAACAAATTCGATGCGGATTCAGACGGGGACTGCTTCCCCGATGCGTTCGAGGTGATGCACGCCGACCAGGGCTTCGATCCCACTCGGAAAGATCCGCGTGGCTGCGATCCTGCTTCTCCGGCGACTCTCGGCTGCTCCTGCCGCGACACCGACGGCGATGGGCTGTCGCAATTCGCCGAAGCATATCTGGGGACCAACACCGGTTTGATGGACAGCGACGGCGACGGGATCCCGGATGGGCTGGAGGTCCTTTACGGAAAGGATCCGCTGCGTCCGGATCAGAATGTAGACACCGACGGCGATGGAATTGCCGACGTGGACGAGATCCGCGCGGGCACCGATCTGCGGCGACGCGATCGCCCGTTGTTCGAGCGCGACGGATATCAGTATGAAGTGAAAGCCGACGTCCAGGCCGATGGCAGCGTCTGCTACGACTTCTCGGTGGCAAACATCAAGCTGCTGACGCCGCCCTCCCGGTCCGGCGTGCGTCAGGGCTACAACCTGTTCAAGCTCTTCTTCGCCGAGTCCCCCGAGAGTGGGGTGGCCACCGATTACGGCGTGTGGCGCACTGCATGCGCCTGGGCGCAGTTCGATCCTCCGGTGCGCGTCCCCGAAGGACCCGAGTTGCAATTCGATAACAGCAACTTCATTGCACCCAGCCAGATGGTCAGCGATGCGGACTACCTGTTGAACTGCGTGGGGACCAAACCGTGATCGTCCGCTGGTTGCGTTGCCTTCCGCTGGTAGCGCTGGTGGTGTTGGCGACCTGCACCGGCTCGTATCTCTACGACGAGCGCCGCTCCGATCAGCTTCCGGTGGACCGCTCGATGGCACTGGAAGGGCGCTTTTGCACGGTGGGGACCAACGAGGTGGTCCGGCCCATCAAAATCCTGCTGGTGATGGACGCATCCCAGTCGATGCGCGTCTCGGACCCGGACGGCAGCCGGGCCCGGGCGATGATCGACTTGATCCGAAGCCTGCCCAACGATCCGGAGATCTACATCTCGGTGATGGTATTCGCGGGAAGCATCACTGCGTTCCTGACCAAGAACAACTTGCCCAGCTTCGACCGGATCACCGACCTGAGCGATGCTGACCGCCAAAGGCTGGTGCAACGCCTGTTGACATTTACCACGGGAGATCCGGATCGAGACTCCACCGATTTCGTGAAACCTCTCGCAGATGTTTTCTCGCTGATCAACGGCGACATCGCGGCCGCGCGCGCGAATCCGAATAGCGCCGATGCAGCGGCGCGCGCCCGGTACACCGTGATCTTCCTCTCCGACGGGCACCCCAGCGTAGACCAGGACGACGAGCTGATCCGTGGAGACGCGGTGGTCCGCATTCGCAACCTCAGGGATGTGGCGGACAACGTGACCTTCAACACGGTGCACGTTTTCAATCCCGTGACGCCGCTACCTACCTGCGTGTTCAGCGACGCGGGAGTGGCAGACGGCGGATTTGTTTGTCCGCTGCTGATCGTGCAACAAGATGCAGACCGGCTTGAAAAGATGGCCCAGCTGGGCGGCGGTGTCTTCCGCGACTTCCGCAACAACGAGCCGATCAACTTCCTGAACATCAAGCTCGGCCTGGTCCGCCGCGCATATCTGGTCAAGGATTTCATGGCCAGCAACATGAACGCCCGCGCGGACTCCGCGCTCGATCAGGTGGACTCGGACGGAGATGGGCTGACCGATGCACAGGAGCTGGCGCTGGGCACCGATCCGCTCAACCCAGACACGGATGGCGACGGCTTCAGCGACGGCGTGGAGGTGTACTTCGCGGCTCGCGGTGGAAACTTCAATCCCCTGCGAGTGGATCCCGGTTGTCCGCCGGCACTGCGCGGTGTGGACAGCGATTGCGACGGCTTGCTGGATTGCGATGAGCAGCTGATCGGATCCAACGCCTCTTCTCCCGACAGCGACAACGACGGCATGCCGGATGCGATCGAATGGCAGCTTGGCACGCAACCCGCCAGCGACGATCGCGAGCTCGATCCGGACTCCGACGAGCTGAAGAATTTCATCGAAGCCCGGATGCACACCAACCCGCTGGTGCCGAACGCCAACCTGGCCAGCATCGGATACCGGTACGATATTCGCGCTGATGGGCCTCCTGACTCGGCCGGACGGCAATGTTACAAATTCCGGATTGATAACATCTCACTCGTTCCCACGTTGGCGGACACTCGCGACGGCGGGACCGGGCGGGGCGCTGGATTCAACAACTTGTATCTGGCGTTGAGCATGATTCCAGCCGATGATCCCACCGCGAGAACGCTGGTGAAGTCGGCCCGGTACGTGGCGCGCTTTCCCCTGGGCGGGATAAAATCTCCACCAGACGGGGTGATCCACGTGGAGCCGGGAGACCTCGTCGGAGCTTGTCAAGGGAGACTGTTAAGCCCTGGGCCGTAGAAGAGCCGGGTGGCCCCGAGGAGCCTCATGTTCGTGATCTCTGCCTCTCGCGGCCGGTCCGGCCGTGCCGGAAATCTTGTTTCACTCGCGGTCGGCGCTTCGCTGCTGCTCGCGCTGGGTTGTTCCAAATCCAATCCCGGTGACAACGAGGATGCCGGCGGACCGCCGGTCAATCAATGCCCCACGCGCGACGCGGCGCTGAGCAATCCAGCGTGCGTGCTCGTGCTCGGGCAGGTGCGGACGGACTACATCCGCTCGGCGAACGATCAGGTTTGGTACACCTTCACCACGCCCGCGAACGCTGGTCCGCGGACGCTGATTCACATCACCGCGGGATACTCGGCCCCGAGCACGCCGGTAAACCTGTCGATGAACATCCTTCAGGTCAGCGGCGGAACGAGCCTGAGCCGGATGGTGGACAACCATCAGCAAGCCGCCCCCAGGCCGCTGGATATGATCATCCGGTACGCGCAGCCCAACGCGCAGCTATTGGTGTTTTTCAGCGATCAGCCCGGCAGTACCGGGCGGCCAGGCTTCGATCCTCGCAATCAGTTCAGCGTCAAAGCCGAAATCGTCGACGATCCAGATCTGAACGAGCCCAATGACGTCACCCCCACGCCAATCCCCTTGACCAACCAAGGTGGCATCCTGGTGGGCTCAAACAACAGAGGCTACCTCGCAACCAACGACGACATCGATTTGTTTTCAGTGAACGTAGGTTCGGTGTCCGGACGCAAAGTGATCTACGTCCACGTCGGCGCGCCCCAGCTGAATCCTCCGCCCAATTACCGGATGATTTATGCGCTCTACGATCCCAACCAGAACAAGATCTCCGAGGACGTGGTAACGCCCCAGGGTTTGTACTCGCCGGTCAATCTCGCCACCGCTCGGCTGATGAACACCGCCGGCACGTACATCATCGACGTCCGGGGCTACAAGCCAGCCGACAGTACCGATCCGGTTCCGGGGGATCTGCGGCTCAATTACACGGTCGATGTGAAAGTAATGGATGACGTCGATGTCAACGAGCCCAACGATACGATTACCACCGCAAAGGTCGTCCCGATCTCGGCAGCCGGCGACAGCGCGAGCGTGGTAGGTCGGCTGGGGTACGTCCCCGATCAGGACTGGTTCGAAGTGGATCTTGCAGCCAACGGCGCACCGACGCTCCTGCATTATCGCCTCAGGCCGCTCAGCACTGGTGGACGGTTCCCGCCGCTGCCCAAACCCTTTGGAACACCGCTGGCGCGACAGGTTCGAGTTTTTGGCGAGGTGACGGACGGCAGCACCATCCAAGACAGGATGCTCAACTGCAAGAACAACTCAAACGATTGTCCCAAGGGCTACGAGCCGGCGAATCTCCCGAATGCGCAGATCCTCGTGGAAGGCTATTGCCAGACGCCCTCGCCTGGAGGGAATGCGCTTTGCCTGCAGGGGTCGCGAGAGGAGTCGGTGAACTTCGCCAATCTCAAAAATTTCGAAGGTATGGTTCACGTTCCACCGCACGGTGGATCGATCCTTCGCTACTTTCTCGTGGTCCGCGACGGATCCGACAACTGGGCCGACGACATGGACTACCAGTTGGATCTGGATGTGCAGGCCGATCCCGAGGAGGCCTCCTTTTATTCCGGCGGCGTGAAGCAGCCGAGAGTGATCAATCCCTTCTCTTCCACCATGCAAACCGGTGTCATCTCTTATGGCTACGGGCGTTGGTACAACTACGTCCCAAGCCAGGGTCAGGGCCTGCGCGCCGAAGGCGACTACGACTGCATCATTTCCGACACCGATACGTACGAGCTCGATTTCCCAGCAGGCATCACTGATCCGATGGACCGAGCATGGGGATTACAGTGGCAAGTGGCGCCTCAAAGCCCGGGGGTCCCCTCGTACGAGCTGGGGCTTGATATCACGTTTTGCAACGGAGACGCCCCTGATGGGGGCAGCAGCTGTGTCCCGGTCACCCGGTCCAGCAGCGGGGCACCGCTGCGGCTGGCGTACAAGCCGGGAAATTTCGCAGCCTGGCACAATCCTGGTGGTCCGTATCAACCGATCTACGATCGGTTGGCAGACTTCACCACCATCGCTCGGAACTATGGTTGCTTCTGTTTCGAGCCGCGTTTCATTCGGGGGGGCAAATTCTTCATCAACGTGAGCGCCTCCGACCGCAACACCTGGACGCGAACCCCTTACACCCTGAGCACGAGCTTGAACACTTATCCGCAGAGTTACACGGGTGCGGATGGTGGAATGGTGCAATGCCCGCCGCCCGTCTTCGATGGTGGATCGTGGGGGCCGGGATGCCAGTTCACGCGCCAGTGAGCACCGGCGCGGTTGACCGCGCAAATAATTCGGTGAAACCGCTTTCGCTACATTCCGCCGTCCGGATTCACGCCGGTTCCGCTGAGCGCGATCGTCTTGGTTGGAAAATTCTCTGCATTGCTGGTGATGGTGAAGGTTCCGGTGTACCGGCGAGATGCCCTGGGCGTGAAATAGAACGTCACCGCGGAATGCTTCAGCCCCTGGACGGTCATCGGCTGGGGTCCCTGGTAGGTGAACACGTTATCGCCGGTCATGCTCACCGCGCTGATAACCAGATCGTTGGTTCCAGAATTCTGGATGTCCAGCGAATCCTGCTGGCTCGCGCCGATGTACACTCCGAATCCCTGCTCGCTGCCAAAGCCAACAGAATCGCGATTTGTTTTAATCTGCGGGTTCAGCGGAATAGTCGTCTTATTGCAGGCGCAAAGGCCGAGAAGAATGGAGAACACGAGAGCGCGAAGGAGCATGCGTGACACCTCGAGGATCCGGCCGGTGAAAGGGGCGATTCGTCCAGCTCGCTTGCATCATACCTCGATCTGGCGGGGGTTGGCTCTCAGCCTGGTGCTACTTGCCGCGCTCGGGTGCGGGCGCAGGTCTCAATTCCTCGAGGGCCGCGTCAAGGATCCCTGCGACCGGAATTGGCCGATCTGCAGCCGGATCGCCGGGTGTCTCCTTGGAACACAGAGCTACATCGAGGGCCGTTTTCCGGGTGCGGGCCAATTCATCGTGCAGCTCGCCGAGCCCTCCACGGTGCGCGTCCATTTCTTGTTGGACAATGTCCGCGCTTCGGGGCAGGAGACGGCGATTAACTTTTACGAGAATGGCTGCGCCAATCGCGTGAGATTAACTGCGACCGGGCAGGCATTTGTCGGTGAATCGGATCAATTCGGCGAGTTTGTCCGAGAAGCAGATCTGTATGGAATTGGCGATCACCTGGTGTCCTTCGAATCCGACACCGAGTGCATCTACGCGCTGAAGGTTGAGATTAATCCCAAGCGGCAGTAGTGGATGCCTCGACTACGGTCGGCATCAATGGTTGGCGCGTCTCACTGAGATGCCTCGACTACGCGTCACTTCGTGACGCTACGCTCGGCATGAACGGTTGGCGCGTCTCGTTGAGGCCCATGGTCGCTCGGCATGAACGGTTGCTCGGCATGAACGTTAGCCGCGCTTCATCTTGTCCACCAGCGCGTGCGCCACGCGGAATGAGTTTGCCGCGATGGTGAGCGTGGTGGGCACGCCGCCGCTGGTAGGCATGAAGCTGCCGTCCACGACGTAGAGGTTGGGAACCTCGTGCGCACGGCAATTCTTATCCAGTACCGAGGATGCGGGATCATTGCCGAAGCGGCAAGTCCCGTGCTGCAGGATGGTGGTCTCGCCCGCGTCGCCGACGCGCTCGAGAGAATCGGGTTTCATCGCGGTCAATACTTCCTCACCGCGCTCGACCAGAAATCGAGTCATCTTCAAATCAATCGGGTGACGATCAATGGTGATCGCCGCGACGGGTATCCCGTACTTATCCTTTACGCCATTTTCTACGCTCACGTACGTGCCCGCCGTGGGCAGGAACTCGCCGTAGATCTCGAACTGCAAAATCTTCGAGTCGCGGTATTCGCGCAGCCGATCCTTCAGCGCCTTGCCGAAAATGCCGCTCTTGCCCGCGCCGGCAATCCGGATCGAGGCGAAAATCGGGTTCGGGTGCGTAAACATGAACCCCAGCGTTCCCCCCTTGCGGAATCCGTGGCGGTTATCGGGCATCAAGTAGAAGTCCTGCAGGCTGCGCTGAACGAACGGCGCGGGATCGCTCAGCCACGGCCAGCTCTGCCCTCGTTTCTTCAGGCGAAAGGTGGCCCGGGACTCGCCAAAGGAGCTGAAAACGAGATTGCGCCCCACCAGACCGTTGTTGTTGGCCAACCCGCGCGGGAAGCGAGATGAGCTGGAATTGAGCAGCAGCCGCGCACTTTCCACCGCGGTGCACGACACTACGATAACCTTGGCTGGCTGCTCTTGCGCGACGCCGTCGGCGTCGAGATACACCACGCTCTTCGCCTTTCCCGTGGTGTCCACCTCGATCATTCGCGCCATGCAGCGCGCGCGGATCTCCACGTTGCCGGTGGCGATCGCCGCCGGGATCAGGCTGGAGTTCGTTCCCGACTTGGCATCCACCTCGCAGCCGTAGCTGCCGCACAGAGCGCAATACGCACAGCCGGCGCGGCCGCGATACGCCTCGCTAATGATCCCGCGCGCAGTCGGCAGCGGGTGATAACCGAGGGCGCGGCAGGCGGCGTCCACCTCGTTCGCTATCGGATGCTCCTTGAGAGGGGGAAGCGGGTACGGCTTCTTGCGCGGCTCGGCGAACGGGTGTGGCACCATCGCGCCCGAGACGCCCAGCTCTTCCTCGGCCAGATCGTAGTACGGCGCAAGGTCCTCGTAGTGGATCGGCCAGTCCGCAATGTTCGCGCCGGGGATCGCGCCGAGCTGCGAGCGCAAGCGAAAGTCCACCGGCTTGAGTCGATAAAAGTAGCCGCTCATGTGAACCGTGCCGCCGCCGACGCAGTTGGCCGTCCATGCGGTATTCGTTCGCTGATACTTCTCCTTTTCTCCGCGGCGGACGAGGTGCGGTTCGTCCCAGGGCAGAGGCATGAAGAAGTTTCGCCGGCTGTTCAGGATCTCGTCGTGGATGAAGTCGTCCTTCTTGTAGTGAGCGCCCTTCTCGAGCACCACCACCTTGAATCCCGCCCGGCCGAGCTGAAGCGCCATCGGAGCTCCGCCGGCACCGCTGCCCACGACGCACACGTCCGCCGGAGGAAGGGCCACCTAGTGGCCTCCGTGCGCGTGCAGGTGCTTGCTCCCGCTGTAATTCGGCGGCGGCTCGGAGGTTCCAAAGCCAACCAACGCCCAACCGACGCGATCTTTGTTGCCGCCGTAGGAGGGATCTCCGAGCAAGCCTTCCATCGTCAGCACCATCAGGAGCTCGAACCAATGCGCTTCGCCGGTCCCATGCGGGCTGTCCTTGAAGATGCCCAGCAGATCGTCTTGCTGGGGAGGCGTCGCCTCGGCGAAACCCTTGCCAAACATCCGCTTGCTCCGGCGATCGAGCGCAGCCGCCCCGGCGAGAAACTCCAGCCTCACTTTTCGCATTTCCACCGTCTGCAGCATCCGGTCGATGTAGACCGGAACGTCGGCGTCGAGCGCGCCGGGATCCTCATCGCGCGGAACCACCCGGTCGCATGCGGCGGCGACCAGCGCGTATTCTTCCGGCGAGAAGGTCAGGTGCTCGGCAGAGGCATCTGGTTTTCCGGGAGCGGTCGAATCATTTTTCGGATCGCGTTTGCAAGCAGCGCCGATCAACACCACGCCGCCTCCGAAGAACGTCAAGCGCTGAATGAAAACGCGGCGGGAGATGCGGTTCGCCTTCTGGCGACGCGGCATGTGGCGAAGTCTCGGCCGGTCTGCGGCACAAAGCAAGATCGTTGAGCAGCACTGGGTGCGCGCGCGCCGTCGAGAATACGACCTTGTCGCACATTTGTCGCACAATTGTCGCAATAGCACACTTGAGACCGGAAACTGGCTTTCCCAGACATTGGGCGCGGGTCTGGGCGGGGTATAATCGCCGCTCCACCGGCCGGTCCGCCAAGGATCTCCATGAAACTAAAGCTTGCAACGCCGCTGCTGGCTGCGCTGGCGGCATGCTCATCAAACCCGGGCAATCCCCCGACTGATGGCGGAAATCCCGACGGAAGACCTCCTCCGGGGACGCCGATCATCTACTCGCTCGATGGCACACAGACGGATCCTTCGCTTCACCTGGCGCTGGCGATTGGACCGAATGACCGGGTGGGTGTTGCTTACTTCCGCAAGGTGAGCGGGTCGAATTTCGAGGTGCGTTACGTCGAATATCGAAACGGTAATGTATCCAACTCCGAACTAGTTCAGTCTGTTCTGCGCTCGAGTGATTCTTGGTGCACTCAATGTAATTATGGCGTGACCATTGCATTTCAAAGCAACGGACAACCAGCAGTCGCCTACCTGGGAGGATCGGACGACGGGTCAGCCTCTGCGTTCTGGCGACAGAGCGATGCAGCGATTGCCTATCGTCAGTCGGATGGAAGCTGGCGTGAGCAGATTGCGGTGCGCTATAGCAACGAAGCCATCTGTGGCAATCCTGTGAGTGACGGACCTGGGCCGGGGGGTTCGGTAAACGTCGTAGGCTTATTCCCCGCACTCGGTTTCATCGGCTCCAACGCATACCTGGCATATCGAGACGTCCACGGCGGCCAGTTCCCCTTTCAAGACTGGAATGGATCCGATTTGGAGGTTGCAACGGGAGGAGAAACAACCTGGGATCATCGGCCGATCGTCTGCGGGGGTGACGACAAAAAAGCGTACGGGGGCCACACTCAGATGGTGATCGCGCAGGGTCAGCCGGTGGTGGTGAGCGATGAAATATACAACAGCGCCGATGGAACTGGAACGAACGTGCTCTTCCACCGCCGTAACAGCGACGGCAGCTGGACTGGAACACCATGGTCCTCGCCGGTGATCAGCGTGAGCAACACACAGGCGGGTCCGTCGCTGGCTTACGACAGCACCACCGGATACTTGATCGCCGTCACCGACCGAACCAGCAACACGCTGTTGTTCACCTCTTCCACCAATGGCACGACGTGGACCGTGGCCACCCCCGTGGTTCAGGAGGGCACCACCGGATGGTACCCGTCGGTGGCGATCGATCCGAACGCGCACGAACCATCCATCGCCTACTACCATTGCGCCAATCGCACCGGCATTGCCGAGGGCTCCTGCCCCGCAAACGAAAATCAGCTGCGCCTGATGTATCGCGTGAGTGGCTCGATCTGGCGCGGACCGACGCTGCTGGATTCGCAAGGCGGAGTCTTTCCCAAGCTGGGATTCCTCTCCAGCGGAAGGATGGTCGTCGCCTACCGCCACCCGGCGACAGGGGTGCTGAAGCTCTACCTGGGTCCATGACTTTCGCCAGTCGCCTGTCCATTCGCCCTCTGGGGCTCGTGCTGCCGCTTCTGGTTGGCGCCTGCGGCCACGACAACGCGCTGAGCGGCAGCGTGAGCGAGCTTTTCTCGCTGGACGTATCCCGGGTCGAGGTGTTGCGAAACAGCGAGGCGCTGCAGGTCAGCTACTACAACAACCGTGGGGCGGACATCGACCTGGTGATCAGGGTGACGGTAGCCACCGGCGATCTGGACATCCGCAACGGCCAGAAGTTCGCCCTGGAGGGCGAGTACCAGCCTGGGCACCAGCGCACCGCGGTGATCCACCTGGCCGGCGGCGAGCCGGTGCGCAATCTGCCTCCGGTGAAGAAGGGCGACATGGTGCTCTCCAGCGGAGGAGCTCCAGGCCAGAGCACGCGCGGAAACTTTTCGATGTCCTTCGACAAGGGCGGCGACCTCGGCGCCAACCGCACCCTCTCGGGCAGCTTCTCGGCGGTGGCGCAGGACGCCGGCTTCGGCCCCTGATCGCTACTCGCCGTTGCTCTGCACCAAACCGTACTTGTGAAGCAGGGAGTAGAGATGCTTGCGGTCGAGCCCGGCGTCGCGGGCCGCTTTGGCCACGTTGCCCTTCGAGCGCGAGAGCAATCGGGTGAGGTATTCCCGCTCGAAGCCGCGGATCAGCTCTTCCTTGCAGTCCTTGAATGGCCCGCCGTAATCGACCGGGAGGACCTCGCCCTGCGGCTGGCTCGGCGAGGAGGACTCGCGCAGCAGCGACTCGGTGGACAGCTCCGGGATGTCCACCATGTGCTTGGCCCGCTCGAGCGCGTTTCTCAGCTCGCGGACGTTCCCCGGCCAGGTGTGCGAGAGAAACTGCTCCTGGACCTGCGGCGGAAGGCGCTCCCACAGCCCGTCTCCGGCGAACGCGTTGACCAACAGTGGGATGTCCTCGGTGCGGTCTCTCAGCGAGGGCAAGCTCACGGTGAACACGGAGAGTCGGAAGTAGAGATCCTCGCGGAAGCGGCCCGCTTGGGTCTCTGCCCAGAGGTCCTTCTTGGAGGCGACGATGATCCGCGAATCGAAGGTGACCGACGCCGCAGAAGCTCCCAGCCGGCGGAACTCGCGGTCCTCGATCGCGCGCAGCAGCTTGGGCTGCAGATCCATCGCCAGATCGTCGATCTCATCGAGAAACAACGTGCCGCCGTGCGCTCGTTCCAGCGAACCGATCCGCTGCGCGACCGCGCCGGTAAAGGCGCCCTTCTCGTGGCCGAACAGCTCGCTTTCAATCAGCGAATCGGATACAGCGGCGCAGTCGAACACCACCAACGGGCCAGCGCTGCGCGGCGAGAGCCGATGAATGACTTTCGTCGCCGCTCCTTTTCCCGTTCCGGTTTCTCCTACCAGCAGGAGCGTCGAATCGGTGGGAGCAATGCGCTTCAGCAAGGCGAAAATCTGTCTCATCGGCAGGCTCTTGCCCACCAGATCGCCGAGCGAATCCTCGGAGCTCGGCGCGATCTCCATCGGCGATACCTGCGGCTGAAAGCGCAGCTGGACGTCTCCGACCTCCAGCAGGGCGCCCGGGCGCAAAAAGGCTTCCCGCACCTGTGCGCCGTCGATGAAGGTGCCGTTGGTGGATCCCAGGTCCTGCACCAGGAAGCGATCGCCTTGCCGGCGGACCAGCAGGTGATTGCGGCTGACGGTCGGATGGTCGATCACCAGATCGTTGTCCGGTGCCTTGCCGACTTTGGCTCCCAATTGGTCGAGCGGAAAGGACGTCCCCGCCTTGTCCGTATTGACGAGAACCAGGTGGAATTCCTGGACGGCGACTCGGTCCTGCTTCGTTCGCGTGCCCAGGACGGTGTGCGCGGGGATCGGGTTGGAGCCTGTAGGCATCGCACCACGATTCTAGGGGAACCCAGCACGCGGGGCCAAGGTTCCATCCGGCCACTCGGGCGTGATAGGCCGAAGGTCGATGTCGGACTCCAATGATCGTGGAAGATCGGCGCTTTCACTGGTGGGCGAAAACACGGACGTGGCGTTCTACACGCGGCAGCTGGCCGCCGTCGGACAACCGGTGCTCCTCCTGGGCTGCGCCAGCGGAAGGCTGGCCTGTGAGCTGAGCGCGCAGAGGCTCTCCCTGGTGGCGGTCGATCCCTCGCCGGTGATGATCGCCTTCGCGGAAGAGCGCCGCTCTCGCGAGCCTTCCGAGAACGCGCGTCGGCTCCGGTTCCTCTGCGGCGATCTGCGCTCGCTGCGCCTGCCAGACCGCTTCGCCGCGGTGATCGCGCCCCAGAATGCCTTCGGCTTGATCTCCTCGGTGGACGACCTGGGCGCGGTGATTGCCACCGCCGGACATCATCTGGCCCGCGAAGGCTCGTTCTTGTTCGATGCGATCAACCCGGCGCGAGCCGCGCCGGGGTCAGAGTCCAGCGGCGAAGAGGAGCGAGCGGCCGGATCGCCTTCGCAACGGCGAGCCTTCTCGCCTCACCTGCGAGAGCAGAGACGCGGCGGTCTCGCGCCTGGCTCGTCCATCCATCGGCTGCGGCTGAGGCAGTTCTACCCGGCAGAGGTGGATTCCGCTCTCGAGGAGGGAGGGTTCGTAGCCACTGCGCGCTACGGAAGCTACGACGAGAAGCCGTTCGACCCATGCGATCCGATTCACATCGTGGTCGCAGCGGTGGGGTCGAGGTGAGGAGGAGTTGAAAACGCCCTCAGCTTGCCTCGGGATTGGACGGCGGCGTTGCGACTCCAGCCGCTCGTTCCGATTCCAGACCGTACGCCAGCTCGAGTAGGTCGAGCAGCTGGCTTTTGGATTCGGGACCGTCGGGAGCCAGCATCACCAACTCCACCGGTAGGCGATCCTCGGGCGGGACAGGCTCCGGGTCCACCGGCTTGCCGGACGGATCGAGATCCTCCACCAACAGGTCTCCGTCTCGATGAATGGTATATCGGCGATACATCCACATCATGTTACGCGTGCTCACACGGTCCCGCCTAGCCCCCGGCAAGCAATGCACCTGCCTCGATTTCCCACTCGGACGTTGACTAAAGTTCCAAGGGAATGCCGGCCGCTCTGTCCGCCTATGCTCGCGAGCTACTCAACAGCGACGCGGACGCGCGCAAGTCTTTAGACTACCCGGTGCTGATCTGGGACGAGCCGGGCATCGGCTTCGAGGACGAGCTGTTCACCACCGAGGCATCGCCCAAGAAAAAACAGCGCGTCGGATCTCCGGTTGTGTTCGAGGTGAAAAAGTCGCCCAACAAGACGAACGCGTTTGCGATGGGGATCACGGTTGGACGGACGGGAAACAACGACGTGGTGCTGGAGGACAACAGCGTTTCCAGGTTCCACGGCTACTTCCAGAAAGATCCGAAGTCGGGGCTTTGGACGCTGATGGACGCCGAGAGCAAGAACGGCACCTGGATCGACGCGCTCCGGCTCACCTCCGGCAAAAGCGCGCTGGTCTCCGATTCCTGCCACCTCCGCTTTGGCGAGGTGCAGTTGCTCTTCTTGCTCCCCGAATCGCTGTTCGAGTATCTGGATGGGAAGCTCACCCGCTGATTTTCGCGGCTACTTGTCGAAGCGGTAGCCCAGGCCGCGCACGGTCAAGAAATGGCGCGGCTCGTCCGGGTTGGTTTCGAACTTCTGGCGAAGCTGCCGCACGAAGTTGTCTACGGTTCTCTCCGTCCCCTGATAATCGAAGCCCCAGGCGCCCGAGAGCAGCGCTTGCCGGCTGAAGATCCGCCCCGGGTGGGCCACCAGGTGCGCCAGCAATCTGAACTCCTGCGCCGTCAGCTCCACCAGCTTTCCGGCGCGGGTCGCGCGCTTGGCGGACAAATCCACGGCGCTGTCGCCGAAGGAGATCACCTCTTTAGCTCCGTAGCGCCGGCGAAGCACCGCCTTGATGCGCGCGAGCAGCTCCTGAAGGCCGAAGGGCTTCACCACGTAGTCGTCCGCCCCCAGATCGAGCCCGAGTATCTTGTCGGGTTCCATCCCCTTGGCGGAGAGCATCACCACTGGGACGTCGCTGCCCCGCCGCCGAAGCTCCTTCAGCAGCTCGTAACCGTTCATCTGCGGAAGCATCACGTCGAGGATCACCAGGTCCGGGCGTTCGTCGATGGCGCGCTGCAACCCAAGCCGCCCGTCCTGCGCCTGGAGAACGTCGTAGCCGTCGAACTTCAAGTTGATCGACAGCCCGGAGAGGATGGAAAGATCGTCCTCCACCACCAGGATGCGGCGAGCCGGCTCGTTCACGCGGTTGCCTCCGATTGCCCGGTGCCCGACGGCAGGTGAATGGTGAAGCAACTTCCTCGTCCCAGCTCGCTCTTCACCGAGATCTTTCCGCCGTGGGCCTCGACGATGCGCTGGGCGATGGACAGCCCCAGCCCAGATCCCTCGGTCTGCCGGGTGAGCAAGCTGTCCACCCGGTAGAATCGCTCGAAAATCCGCTTCCGCTCGCGCGGCGCGATCCCGGGCCCGTTGTCTTCGACGTCGATCGCCACGCCGTGCGGCTCGGACCGCGCGCGGACGGCGATCCTCTTGTCCTGGCCGCTGTACTTGAACGCGTTCTGCATCAAGTTGAGCAGCGCTCCGGTGATCGCCTCGCGGTCGACTTCCAGGGCGGGCAAGTTGGGCTCCAGCTCGCACGAGACCTGGACGTTGGCGTCGAGCCGCTGCGCCCGGAACGCCGCCACCGTGGCGTCGATCAGCGCCTGCGCCTCCAGCGTTTGACGGTGGTACGTCTTGCGGCCGCTCTCGATGCGCGCCCAGTCCAGCACCCGCTCGATCAGGTCCGAAAGCCGCTCGGTCTCCCGAGCGAGCGTCTTGAGCACCTCCTGCGTTTGCGCCGCGTCCTTCACCCGCCCCAGCGCCAGCGTCTCGATGAACATCCGGATCGACGTCAGGGGCGTCCGCAGCTCATGGCTGACCAGCGAGACGAAGTCGGTCTTCAGCCGCGAAAGGCGTGCCTCGCGGTAGAGAGCCCGCGCGGTGAGACCGACGCCAATCCCGAGCGTCAGATAAAACACTCCCAGCAAGATGCCGTACGCGGCGCGATTGCGGGTGGACGCGTGAGCGACGGGATCTCCTTTGACCGGCACCGCCAGCAGTTGGAAATCCTGCAGCGGTGGGGGAAGCGGATTTTTCGCGAGGACGCGACCGCCCAGGGCCGCCTCGCGCGCCTCGGAGACGAGCTTGCCCACCAGGCTCTCGGCGGTGTCGTGCTTGACGGGCGCCAGCTCGAAGCGAACCACCTCCTGGGTAGCGGGCGCAGGCGGAGAGAGACTCTGCAGAAGTTGATTCAGCGCCGCGGGGGATAGGCGCGCGCCCCGAACCTCGCCATCGGTGCGAATCACCGCGAGCAGGAAGGTCCCATGCTGGTTCGATACCGAGAAAAAGAACGGCTGATCCGGGACGGACGGAAAATCGGGAAGCCCCGCCCTCAACGCGAGCTTGAGCTTGGCGTCCGCGGTCTCTATCTGATCACCCTGGATGCGGAAGCCCAGGTCGGTGATGCGGCTGGAGTCCGGGGCGATGATCGCCAGCCCGTCTCCGCTCACCTCGGCGTGCGATTCCTGCAGTTGCGCCAGCAGCTTCTGACCCAGCAGCTCCAGCCGCCCCGTCCAGGCGACCTCGATGCGTTTTTCCACCGCCGCCCGCTCGTTCACGATGGCCACCACCCCAAACCCGGATAAGCCGGCCGAGGGCAACACCACCAACAGGATCAACAGCGCAAACGTGCGCCGGAAGCTCAGCAGCTCGATTGGGTAGGACCGATTCACAATGTCCCTTTTACGACGCGCAAATTCTCACTGCTGCGTGGCGGTTGAACTGTTTCATCCGATGTGTCATACGATTTTCGCCGGAAGCGACACAATTGAATAACTGGTGGGCCAGTGCGGGGCGGGCTGTCATTGCCGAATACGGCAAGGAGGCAGTTCATGAGGAAGCTGGTTCTCGCTGTGACGCTCGTCGTGTGGTCGGGGCTCATCGCCGGCTGCCAAGGGCAGAAGCGTTCCACCTATACCAATTCCGCAGGCTCGCTGGCGCTTTCCACCGATGATTCCCTGCTGTACGCAGCGGATGCGGACAATGACTTCATTGCGGTGATCGACACCGGCACCGAGGCGAAGATAGCCGAGGTGAAGGTCGGGCGCGACCCGGAGCGCGTCAGCGTGGGCGCCGACGATGCGATCTGGGTGACCAATCGCGGCAGCCGAAGCGTCTCGATGATCCGGCGCGGTGACTGGCGGGAGGCGGCTCGAATCGCGGTGGGCGTCGAGCCGGTGGGCCTGGCAGTGTCGCCGGACGACCGGACCGTCTACGTGGTGAGCAGCACCTCGCTGGAGAGCTCCGACTACGGAACGCTGACCGCGATCGACGTGGAAACATTGAGCCCGGCGTGGACCATGGCGGTTGGGCCCGAGCCTCGGGCGATCAGCCTGATCGGCAACGACCGTGCCGTGATCAGCTTCTTCAAGGAGGGCGACCTGGCGCTGGTCGACCTCGCCAAGAGAGAGGTGCTTCGGGCCGGCACCGACTTGTATCGGCGGGCCAACGCCTCCAAGCTGAGCGGCACCGCTCGGTACGGCTCCCGGGGCTCCGTCTTCAGCTCTTTTTTCCCGCGCTCCGGCAACGACGTGGTGGCCAGCCCGGATGGGGAGCGCCTCTACAGCGCGGTGGTCTGGTCGCGCGAGGAGCGGATCATGGTCACGCCCAACGCCGTCACCGGCTACTACGGCGATGGCGGCCCCTGCAATGTCGGGGCGATCGCTACGCCTGGAGTAGTGACCACGGCGCTGGACCGCTTCCGGGCGGTGGTGGATGACCTGACGACTTGCTCGGTGGGCACGGATGCTGCGGACCGCGATTACCCGCCCAGCGCCATCACCACTCCCTCGGTGCGACGGCCGATCCAGGGGCCTGCGGCGATGGCGATCGATCCCACGGGCGCCTGGCTGTACGTGGTGAATCGTCAATCCAACAACGTGGCGGTTATTCCGACCCGCACCCGGCAGGTTGCCGGCCTCGACTTTGAATCGAGCGGCTCGTCGGTGCGCAGCCTGGTGCCAGTAGGAAGTGGACCGAACGGCATCGCCCTCACGCGCGACGGCCGCAAAGCGTACGTGTACAACGCTTTCGACCACAGCGTGTCGACCTTGACCTCGCAGGGAAGGGGCAACAACGCGGTGATCGTCTCCAACGATCGAGAGCCGATACGGGTCGCAAGCGATCCGATTGGAGAAGGGCGAAATGCAGAATTTTACGCCGGACGTAAGCTGTTCTTCGACGCCACCGATTCTCGAGTGAACAACGTATCCGTCGGCGTGGCTTGCGCGACCTGTCACCCGGCCGGTGCGGACGATGGCCACACCTGGGGATTCCCCGATGGCCCGAGGCAAACGCCAGCTCTGGCCGGCCGGCAGATTCTCAACACGGCGCCGTACCACTGGGATGGAGAGTTCGCCACGCTGCAGGACTTCGTGGACCACACCGTCAGGTTGCGGATGGGTGGGACGGGGCTGAGCCCGGCGCTGACGCGGCAGCTGGCCGCATACATCGATGGGCTGGCTCCCGCGGATAACCCGCACGTCCTGGACGTCCCGACGGACGCGCAGCGGCGCGGCAAGGAAATCTTCCAGATGGGCCAATGCGACAGCTGCCACTCCGGACCGTGGCTGACGAACAACGGTTTCGCCGACGTGGGCACGCGACTGACGGGCGGCGCCAATCCGGACAATCCGGAAAAGCTCACGCGGGGGTTCAACGTTCCCTCGCTCTTGTCCCTGGCGCGGACGGCCCCGTATCTGCACGACGGCAGCGCGGCCACGCTCAAGGATCGCCTGATGCGCGACCGCGGCTCCAACCGCCATGGCGCCCTGGCGGAAGTGAGCGACAGCCAGATCAACGACCTGGTCGAGTACCTGAAGACGCTCTAGCTCGAGGGAACGATTTCGTTTCTGGATGGTGGCTTCGCGCGCACTGGCGACACTGTGGCTTCTCGTCGCGTCGTCGGGCTTCGCCGCGCCCGACCTGCCCGCGCTCTCTGACCCGTCTGCGCCGCTTGCGCCCGGCGGGTCGGTTCAGCAGCAGGCCCCAACTGGAAGGGATCCAAACACCACCAGCCTCTTCGCCGCCACGGCATTGGGGCGCGGCAACGCAGGCTTCGGAATGTATCTCGGCTTTCCATTGCTCGGCGTCCGCGCGGGCTACGGAATCCTCGACACGGTGGACGTCGGCTTGGAGCTGGACAGCTTCTACGGTGTGATGAACGAGCTGCGAGCGTTCGTCCGATGGCAGCTCTACCGCGGTCGCCACTGGACTTGGGCCCTCGTCGCCGACGGGGGAAAGGCGTTCTTCGCCCAGACCGCAGCCACGGAGGGAAAAGGGGCGCGGTGGCTCACCGGGCGGCGCAACTGGAACGTCGTGCCCGGAATGATCGCCTCGTACAGCAGCGCGGCGCCGCTCTCGGCGCGGCTGTTCGTCGACCTCCGCTGCCATGTGGCCTTCGACACCGAGCCTTTTCAGAGCGACCCGCTGGGCGGCATACCGCCCGCTCTTCAAGTGTCCACCAATCTGCCGGTCCGGTTCGGCGTGGAAGCGCCCTTCTCGAGCAGGACGTCCTTCCTGTTTGCTTTCGGATTTGATTTACACGGACGCGTGGAAGATTCGAAGCTGATGCCCATGGTCTCGATCGGCGTGGTGACCGCGCTGTAGAGGTGAACGTTGGGGTTCCTTTGCAAGCGGGCCTGCGTGATCGGATCCGGCTCCTTCGGGACGGCGCTGGCGAACGTTCTCGCCACCAACTGCGAGCAGGTTCACCTGTGGGGCCGCGACGAAAAGTTGGTCGCTGCGATCAACGAGCGTCATCAAAACCCGGTCTATCTGCCCGACATCCCGCTCGCCGATAACATCTGGGCCACTTCCAGCCTGGAGGAGGCGCTGGAGAAGGGCGAGCTGGTGGTCTCGGCAACGCCGTCTCACGCCACGCGCGAGGTGATCACCCGCGCCCTGGAGTTCCTGCCCAAGCACGCGCCGATCATCACCGTCTCCAAGGGTATCGAGAACGACACGCTGCTGACGATGACCGAAGTCCTGGAGGACTGCCTGCCCGAGGAGCGCCAACCGTACATCGGCGTGCTCTCCGGTCCCTCGTTCGCCAAGGAGACCGCGCTGCGGATGCCCACCGTGGTGACGATCGCCTCGCGCTGGGACAAGCTGGCGGGGCGCTGCCAGGCGATCTTTCACACCGACAGCTTCCGCATCTACACCTCCTCGGACGTGATGGGCCTTCAGCTGGGCGGCGCGCTGAAGAACGTGATCGCCATCGCCGCCGGGATCGCCGACGGGCTCGGGTTCGGCCACAACGCGCGCGCGGCGATCATCACGCGAGGCCTGGCGGAGATCGGCCGAATCGCGATGCGCCACGGGGCCAATCCCCTCACGCTGTCCGGGCTGTCCGGCCTGGGTGATCTGGTGCTCACCTGCACCGGCGATCTCTCCCGGAACCGCCGGGTCGGACTGGAGCTGGGCAAGGGGCGCACGCTGGAGGAAATCCTGCGGGACATGAAGCAGGTCGCCGAAGGGGTGAAGACCGCCAAGAGCGCGCGCGATCTGTCGCTCAAGGACGGGGTGGAGCTGCCCATTTGCGATCAGGTGTTCAGCATCCTCTACGAGCAGAAGAGCCCGAAGACCGCGGTGGTGGAGCTGATGAGCCGGCAGCCGAAGTCCGAGCTGGTTTGATCGGCGGTCCGCGCGGCGGCGGCAAGCTCAGCCGGGCCCGGGCGCGCCCCTGCGCGGTGGCTCGGGATAGATCGTCCCCAGCGAGGCGGAAGAGCCCTCGGCGAAGAGCGTGCGGTCTGCCTTCTCCATCAGCTCGTGGAATCCGGTACCGGCTCGGGCGCTGATCGCCACGCCGCCGTGGGTGCGAAGCAACGCTTCCACCTCCTCCGGCGAAAGCTGGTCGGCCTTGTTCCAGACCATCAGGCGCGGCGTGCGATCCAGCTCGAGGTCGTGCAGGAGCGCCTCCACTGCCTTGACCTGCAGCTCGCGCGCCGGATCCGCCGCGTCCACCACGTGGAGAAGCAGGCTCGCGTCGTACAGCTCCTCGAGCGTGGCCCGGAAGGCGTTGACCAAATCCCTGGGCAGATCGCGGATCAGCCCCACGGTGTCGGTGATGATCACCTCTCGTTCGCGGGGGAATCGAAGGCGTCGACTGGTGGGGTCGAGGGTGGCGAACAGCTTGTTCTCCACCAGCACGTTGGATCCGGTGAGCGCGTTGAGCAGCGTGGATTTTCCGGCGTTGGTGTAGCCGACGATGGAGACCACCGGCACCTCGCGACGGTTGCGCTGCGCCCGGCGCACTCCGCGCTCGCGCGAGAGCATCTCGATCCGCTTTTCGAGCTGGGTGATCCGGTCCCGCACCCGCCGCCGGTCCACCTCCAACTTCGTCTCGCCCGGTCCTCGCCCGCCGATGCCGCCGGTCAGCCGCGAGAGCGAGTCGTCGCTCTGCGCCAGGCGCGGCAGCAGGTACTTGAGCTGCGCCAGCTCCACCTGCAGCTTGCCGTCCGCGCTCTGTGCGCGCTGCGCGAAGATGTCCAGGATCAACTGCGTGCGGTCGAGGATCTTCAGGCTGGTGTCCTCGGCGATGTGCCGGCCCTGAGAGGGGCTCAAGTCCTTGTCGAAGATCAGCACGTCGGCCATCAACTGCATCGAGCGCAGGTTCAGCTCTTCAAGCTTGCCTCGTCCGATCAGGTAGCGCGGATCCGGCTCGCGCCGGATCTGGATCACGCGGTCGAGCACGTCCAGCCCGGCGGTGCGCGCCAGCTCGCTCAGCTCCCAAAGCGAAGACTCCGCATCGGCCCGGCCTCCGTTGAGGCCCAGCGCGACCAGGATGGCCCGCTCGCGTCCGTTCACCCGGCGGGCAGAGGCCTGGCTGGCGAACTCCTCTTCCAGCGCTTCCACCATGCCCAGCGCATCCGGTTGTCCGCCATAGACCGATGGAAGCGTCTCCGTGCGCCAGAACTGCCCATCGCCGTTCTCGGGGACGAGGTGCGCCACGTGCAAAGGGCCGGGCAGGCCTTCCTCCAGAACTCCGATCGCGGCCACCATGTCCAGCCGCAGCAGCGCCAGGTCGGTGAGGTCGTCCTTGGTCAGCGGTTCGCACTTGAGATGGGTGTGGACCAGGCGCAGGCCGCGGAGCCGCGCCTGCCCAGCGCGGGCGCGCCCAATCTCCGGGAGATCGATCCGGTGGGCATTGCCCACGATCACGTTCTCCACGTCGCCTTTTCGGTTGATCAGGATTCCCACTTGGCGATTGAGAGATCTGGAGAGCTCGGTCAGATGGCGGGCGAGCTCTGTCGAGACGATCTCGTGAGGAGAGGTCCGGCGGCGGTAGGTGTTCCTCAGGAGCTGCAGCTCGCTCGCCTTCAGGCCCAGCGTATTGCCGGAGATCTCTCTCACGCCTCGTTGCTCCGGGTGGAGAAGAGGAAGGTGGGCGCGTTCATTCGGGTCATCAATAACGCGTCCGGCGGCTTCCGGGTAGCTGTACCGAGGGACGCCCGGCTCAGATGGAGCGCGGGGTCTCTATCGCCTCGCTTCGCTCGGACAGCTCCATCAGCGTCCTGAACTCCGGCGAGTCGACCCGCATCATCATCAGCTCCAGCTGCAGCTCTCCGGGCTTGTGCCCCAGCTCGACCTGCCGGACCTCGCCGTGAAGCACGGCCAGCTCCGAGTGGGCGCTCACCTCGGGAAGCGACAGGTCGATGATGATCTGGTAGCGATCTCCGCGCGGCGTGGGCTGGACCACCAGGTCGTAATCGGGCAGCGCAGCGCCCGGATGGCGGCGCTCGACGCGGGCCACCTTTCCCGTCTCGCCCAGGAACTTCGGCTTTGCCACCAACTTTCCTTCGTGGCGTACCTGGAGGGCGAAGTACAGCGCCTGACCGGGCACTTTCGGCGTGGATGCGCAGCCTGCGCCAAGCAGAAACAGAGTCAGTGCAATTCGGTACATCGCGCCCCCGCTCTTCGGGCCCTACTGCGGCAGTAGCAAGCGCCGCGCCAGGGGATCTACCCCTAACGAGGCGGATAGTTTAACACGGTCCCAAATTTGTTCGCTGCCAGGTGACAGGAAGACTGGCGGCAGAATAGGTCTCCCGACATTCTGACAACCACTTGACCTGCGGATCGCCGCGACGGAGCTCGCATGCTGGCCTTTTTGATCCGTTTCCTTTCGCTGTTCCTCCTCGCGCTCTGGGTCGGAGGCGGTGCGGCGATCAGCTTCTTTGTCGCCCCGGTCGTTTTCGAGCGGGCGGGCTCCCGCAAACTGGCGGGCGAGATCGTCGGGCAAGTTCTCCGGCGCTTCGATCGATACGTGCTGATCGCTGGACCGGCGGCGTGTGTCGCCGTGCTGCTGGAGATGGCTGGGACGGTGGGCGGGAGCAGGACGATCGCGCTTCGGCTGGCGCTTCTGGCGGCGATGGTCGGGCTCGCGCTCTACTCGCGTTTCGCGATCCTCCCCCAGATTCAGCAGGTGCGAGCGCAGCTGGGCGAGGACCTGGACCGCGCTCCACGGCACGACGCGCGCCGGATGCGCTTCGGCCGTCTGCACGGCTTCTCGGTCCTTTTCCTTCTGGGGCAAATCGTGCTCGGCGCGTTCGCCATGGCCCTGGCGGTGATGTCGATGTCTGAACGCGTGGGTTGATGGCGTGCGCTTGACGGGCCGGGCACGCTTTTCGCATTCTGTCGCGTCGCACCGTTCGCGATGGTTTCGAACGGCTTTCCTGACGCCGGCGTATGGAACGTACTGAACGATTGCTCGATCTCGTGGCCTTGCTGCTCGACGCGCGCGAGCCCGTCACCTGGGCGGAGCTGCGCCAGGCGTTTCCGGCCGACTACGGCTCCAGCTCAGATGAGGCCGCGGAGCGCAAGTTCGAGAGGGACAAGGCGGAGCTGCTGGAGCTGGGAATTCCGGTCACCTACGTGCAAGGGGACGACGAGCGCAAAGACGGATACGTGGTCGATCGCGAGGCCTACTATCTGCCGCCGGTGGGCCTGACGCCCGAAGAGGTAGCGGTGCTCTACGCCGCAGGTTCGGCCGCCCTGGCTTCCGGGGCGTTTCCCGGTCGGCGCGACCTGGCGCACGCCTTGCGGAAGATCGGTTTCTTCGCCGGCACCGGGCTGCCCAGTCCACGCGTTCGGATGGAGCTTGATTCGGTTCAATCGGAGCAGGAGCTGGCGCCGCGGCTCGAAATGCTGTGGGGAGCAGCGGCTGCCCGGAAATGGATTCAGATTTCGTACTACTCACCGCGCAGCGGAGCGATCACCGAGAGAAAGGTGGATCCATACGGGCTCGCCATGCGCCGCGGGATCTGGTCGGTGGTCGGCTATTGCCACTTGCGCCAGGGCATCCGCACCTTCCAGGTCCACCGGATTCGCGACCTGAAAGTGAATCCTCTCAAGCCCAGGAGCACTGATTTCGAGGTGCCCGATGACTTCCGGCTCGATGAGTACGTAGCGAGCTATCCGTGGCAGCACCGGTTCCACGAGCCACTGCGCGTGGAGCTTCAGCTTCGCGGCGAGCTGGCCCCTCTTGCGCGCCTTGCGTTTCCCACCGGACGCGTGGGGGCGAAGGGGCAGAAGGCCACCGTCGAGGTGGACGCGACTTATCTCGATGGTCTGGTGCGCTACGCGCTCTCGTTGGGCCCCCACTGCGAGGTGATCGGGCCGGCCAGTGCGGTCGAACGCTGGAAGCAAATGGCCTCGCGGGTGCTGGCAGCGCATTCCGCACCGTCCCGAGCGGCGGAGGGCGCGCAGCGATGAGCGACGTCCACGAGCGGCTCCGCCGACTTCTCTTCTTGGTGCCCTACGTGGCCAAGCGGCCGGGGATCTCCGTCGACGAGCTGGCCCAGGCGCTCGGGCTGAAGAAGGAAGACCTGCTGCGGGATCTCGACCTGCTGACGATGGTCGGGCGCCCCCCGTTTCAGCCGGACGACTACATCGATATCTACGTCGAGAACGGTCGGGTGTACGTCGATCTCGATCAGCGGCTCTCCGCGCCTCCGAGACTGACCGCCGCGGAGGCTGTCGCCTTGAGCGCTGCGGCCGACCTTCTCCGGCCGACCGCGAGCGACGCTCTTCAGAGCGCGCTGGCCAAGCTGGAACGGGTGCTTCCGCCGGGAGCGCGCGATCGCTACCGCGAGATGGAGAAGAAGATCGACGCCAACAGCGAGGGGCCTCCCGAGGTGGCGCTCCTGGCTCAGGCGGTGAGCAATCGGCGCGAGGTGACTTTCGATTACTTCAGCCATGGCCGCGGCGCGACCGAGGCGCGCACCGTGCGTCCGCTGGAGCTGTTCAGCCATCGAGGGCAGTGGTACCTGCACGCGTATTGTCTCTCGCGGCAAGACGAGCGCCTCTTCCGGCTGGACCGGATGGGCAAGTTGTCGGTCACCGCGAGGCAGTTCGAACCCCGCCAGCCCTTGCGCGATGGAACGGTTCCCGATCCGGTCGCGCAAAGCGGAGAGGTGAAGGTGCGGTTCTCCGCCGCGGCGGCGCCGTACATGCGGGAGCGTTTCGGAGGAGCCGCGCGGGAGTGCCAGGACGGGCGGGTGGAGGTGACGGTGGTGGGTGACTCGGAGCGATGGTTGACACAGTGGGTGCTCTCTTTTGGCGGCGAGGCCGAGGTGGTTTCGCCCGCGTCGGCGCGCGCTGCAGTCGCTCGCGCGGCATCGGCAGCGGTTCAATCCTGACGCCGATGGGTTTCAAGCTGACGATAGACCGCGGGCCGGCCTCGGGCCCGCAGCGACTGTTCGATCGGGGCGCGATCATCGGCCGCGCATCCGGATGCGATCTGATTGTCGACGACGCATCGGCATCGCGCAGGCATGCCCGCATCTACCGGGAGGGTCCGCGCTATTTCCTCGAGGACCTGGCCAGCTCCAACGGGACGAAGCTGAACGGCAGCGCCGCCCAGAAGGCGCAGCTGTCGGACGGAGATGCGATCGCCATCGGGGCGGCCGTCTTGCGTTTCTGGGTTGAGAACGGTAGCGCGCGCGAGGCGGCAGCGGTAGTTCTCGATGAGTCGAGCACGCGAATTCTGTCCGGCCCGGGTGGAAGTGAGCGCCAGCGCTCCGCCGTGCTCGAATCGACGGATCTGCAGGCGGGGCGTGCGAAGATCAGGCGGCGCACTGCGATCGTCGCTTGTGCCGGCGCTGGGCTCGCTCTGCTGTTGTTGCTTGCGGTTTCTGCAACCGCGCGCCGCGGATGGAGCGCGGCCGCGCCGGAGCCGGAAACATTGGGACCCGTGCCGATCGAGGAGTCGTTCGGCGTGGGAGACGGGGTCACCTACCCGCGGCCCGACGGAAAAGCGTTCGAGCTCGAGCTCCACGCTCCAGGCCGAGCGCTGGCCATCCTGCATTTCCACTCCCGGGACATCTCGCCGGGCCAGGTGAGGGTCAGCGCCAATGGAGCTCAAGTCGGCATGGTTCCCGCCGACGCGGTGAACACGGATCTCTCGCACCAGATCCGGATCGGCCCCGACCTGCTCAAGCGCGGCGAAAAGAACAGGATCGCCTTCGAGAGCGCGCGCGATCGGTCGCAACGGCAGAAGTGGCGAATCTGGAACCTCTGGGCGGAGATCGTGATGCTGCCGGAGATGCCGCCCGAGCAGCTCCTGCGCGAGGCCCACGCCAGCTTCCGCCGCGGCCAGCAGAATCTCGAGCACCGCGATGTCGGTGCCGCGAACCGCTACCTTGCCTGGAAGGAGTTCCGAGCTTCCTGGCTGACGCTGGAGGCCCACCCTGATCCGAAGCCCGACCTCTACTTGCTCGCGCGGGATCGGTTGCAAGAAGCGCAACAGGAGCTGGACCGGCTTTGCTCCAGGCTGATGCTGGAGATCCACCGGGCGCAACAGGTGAAGGACTGGCGGGCGGCGCGGGCCACGCTGGATCAGGTGAAGCTCTATTTTCCGGGGAGCGATCAGCAGTGCGCCCATCGGGCGGAGCAGAAGCGAGCAGAGCTCGACTAACCGCTCACCCCGAGCGTAGGGCGCAGCCCGTAGTCGAGGGGTCGCCCGCCCCGCTCACCCCGAGCGTAGGGCGAGCTTGTCGAGCCCGAAGTCGAGGGGTCGCCCATGATCGCCCTCGACTACGCGCCTGCGGCGCTACGCTCGGGCAGAACGGTGCGGCGCTACGCTCGGGCAGAACGGTGCGGCGCTACGCTTGGGCTGAACGGTGCGGCGCTACGCTTGGGCTGAACGGTGCGGCAGAAGAATTCCGAGCGAATTTGCTTCTTCTTTTGCAAGATGTTGTGACTTGGAAACCAAGGTGCCAAGGGAAAGCACATGAAGGACAGCTTCGGGACCAGGGGCCGGCTCACCGTGGGGACGGCGGGCTACGACATTTTCAATGTGCAGAAGCTCGCCAGGGAAAACGCGGGCGTCGCCCGTTTGCCGTTCTCGCTGAAAGTCTTGCTGGAGAACCTCCTCCGGCACGAGGACGGGCGAGTGGTGAAGCGCGAGCACGTTGAAGCGCTGCTGCGCTGGGACGCGAAGGCGGAGCCCAACATCGAGATCTCCTTCCACCCCGCGCGCGTGCTGCTCCAGGACTTCACCGGCGTACCGGCGGTGGTGGACCTGGCCGCGATGCGGGAAGCGATTGCTCAATTGGGCGGCGATCCGAACCGCATCAATCCGCTGCACCCTGCCGATCTGGTGATCGATCACTCCGTACAGGTGGACCAGTTCGCGTCTGCCGCCTCGTTCCACGACAACGCGGAGCTGGAATTCGATCGCAACCGCGAGCGCTATGCGTTTCTGCGCTGGGGACAGCAGGCGTTCCGGAATTTCCGCGTGGTCCCGCCGGACACGGGCATCTGCCATCAGGTCAATCTCGAATATCTGGCCAGCGTGGTCTTCCGCGAGAGGGGGACGGTCTATCCGGACACGGTGGTGGGAGCGGACTCGCACACCACGATGATCAACTCGCTCGGCGTGGTGGGCTGGGGCGTGGGCGGGATTGAAGCCGAGGCCGCGCTCCTCGGTCAGCCGATCACCATGCTCATTCCGCAGGTGGTCGGCTTCAAGATGCACGGCAAGTTGCCGGAGGGCGCCACCGCTACCGATCTGGTGCTCACCGTCACGCAGATGCTTCGCAAGAAGGGCGTGGTGAGCAAGTTCGTCGAATTCTATGGCCCCGGGCTCTCCGCGCTCTCGCTTCCCGATCGCGCCACCATCTCCAATATGTCTCCCGAGTACGGCGCGACGATCGGCTTTTTTCCGGTTGACGCGGAGACGCTCGCGTACCTTCGCTTCACGGGCCGCTCCCCCGAGCAGATCTCGCTGGTGGAGGCCTACTGCAAAGAGCAAGGGCTGTTCCGAACCGATTCGACTCCGGATCCCGTCTACTCCGATACCCTGGAGTTGGACCTCGGCCAGGTCGAGCCATCGATTGCCGGCCCGCGCCGGCCGCAGGATCGAGTGCCCCTGCGCGAATCAAAGCGCGTCTTCCGTCGGTCGCTGCTGGAGATGATGGAGAACGCCAATCTGGATCAGGAGCGCGTCGGGCGCTGGCTCAGCGAGGGCGGCAGCCCGGCGGTGCCACCCAAGGATCTGCTCCGGCCCGAGCTGGGCAACCTGGTCCGCTTCGCGCCGGTGAAGCAGGGACCACTGACCTACCAGCTGGGTCACGGCGCCGTCGTAATCGCCGCGATCACCTCCTGCACCAACACCTCCAACCCCGCGGTGATGCTCGCCGCAGGTCTGTTGGCAAAGAAGGCCGTCGAGCGCGGCCTGCAGAGCAAACCGTGGGTGAAGACCTCGCTGGCACCCGGCTCGCAGGTGGTGAGCGACTACCTGAAGGAAGCGGGGCTGTCGCCCTATCTGCAGGCGCTGGGATTCCACCTGGTCGGATATGGCTGCACCACCTGCATCGGAAACTCCGGGCCGCTCCCCGATTACATTGGCGAGGCGATCACCTCTGGCGAGCTGATCGTCTCCAGCGTGCTCTCCGGCAATCGAAACTTCGAGGGCCGGATCAACTCCTTGGTGCGGATGAACTTCCTCGCCTCTCCACCGCTGGTCGTGGCCTACGCGCTGGCTGGCGAGATGGACATCGATCTGTTCAACGAGCCGCTGAGCTACGATCGCAACGGTCGGCCGGTGTTCCTCAAGGAGATCTGGCCGACCGATGAGGAAGTGCGCGAGGCGATCCGCAGCGCGGTGAAGCCGGAGCAGTTCCAACGCCGGTACAGCCAAGTGCTGGAAGGCGATGAGCGCTGGAAGGCGCTGAAGGTGAATCGAGGCGAAACCTTCGCGTGGGATGCGAAGTCCACCTACGTGCGCAAGCCGCCCTTCTTCGAGAACATTCCGAAGGAGCCGCCCGCGCTCCAGGATGTTCGCGGCGCGCGGGTGCTGGCGCTGCTCGGCGACTCGGTGACCACCGATCACATCTCTCCGGCTGGCAGCATCGCCAGGAACGGCCCGGCGGCGAAGTATCTGATCGAGCAGGGGGTCGATCCCAAGGACTTCAACTCCTACGGCGCGCGGCGTGGAAATCACGAGGTGATGCTGCGGGGAACTTTCGGCAACATCCGCTTGAAGAACCTGTTGGCGCCGGGCACCGAGGGCGGCGTCACGGTGCACTTCCCCAGCCAGGAGAAGATGTCCATCTACGATGCGGCGATGAAGTACGCGGCGGAGCGAGTGCCGCTGGTGGTGCTGGCCGGCGCTGAGTACGGCACCGGCTCATCCCGCGACTGGGCGGCGAAGGGGACCATGCTCCTCGGCGTGCGCGCAGTGTTCGCCAAGAGCTTCGAGCGCATCCACCGCTCGAATCTGGTCGGCATGGGAGTGCTGCCGCTCGAGTTCGAGCCGGGACAGGATGCGAAGTCGCTGGGGCTCAGCGGCAAGGAGACCTTCGACATCGCCGGAGTTGCGGAAGGCCTCACGCCCGGCAAGAAATTGAGCGTCACAGCTTCCGCTGATGGATCGGTGAAGAAGTTCACCGCCACCGCGCGAATCGACACGCCCAACGAGCTCGACTACTACCGTCACGGCGGAATTTTGACCTACGTGTTGCGGCAGCTCGCGCGCGCGTAAGCAGCCTTCAGTCGAGGGTCAGCCCGCGCCGCGCTTTGCTCCGCTGCGCCTTCTTCTCGCCCAGCCTCCGCTTGGCTTCCACCCACCTCTGTTTGGCGGCTCGCGACGGCTCGGTCTTGCGGCGCACCTTGGGAATCCAGGTGAGCCGGCGCAGCGCCAGCCGCAAGCGCACCAGCGCCATACTGCGGTTCTGCGCCTGGCTGCGCCGCTCCGTGGCGGTGACCGAGACTTCGGTGGGAAGATGCGTGAGGCGAACGCCGCTGGACGTCTTGTTGCGATGCTGCCCGCCGGGTCCGCCCGAGACGAAGAATTCCTGCTCGCATTCGGAGAGAAGCGCGGAGTCGCCCAGAGCCAGCGCTCGAGCCGCGGCCGCCCTGCGGGCGCCGGAGGTCATGGCCTCGTCTCGAGCGCGGCCAAATAAGTGCCCAGGTGCGCCGCGACGCTCAGCTCGATCGGCCGGGCGTATCCGCCGCCCAGCGTCAGCACCGAGGGAAGCTTGCGGCGACGTGCGGCCTCGAGCACCAGGCGATCTCGCTCGCGCAGCCCCGCGCAGCTCAGCGACAGCCGCCCCAGGGCGTCCTCGGCCAGCGGGTCGACCCCCGCCTGGTAGAAGAGGATGTCCGCATCGGCAGCCTCGAGCACCTCCGGGAGATGTCGCGACACCGCCTCCAGGTACGCCTGGTCCCCGGTGTCATCCGGGAGCCCCACGTCCCTCGAAGAGCGAGCCTTGCGAAACGGAAAGTTGTGCTCGCCATGCATCGAGAAGGTGAACACGGTCTGGTCGCCCGCAAAGATGGACGCCGTCCCGTTGCCCTGGTGGACATCGAGGTCGACGATCACCGCGCGCCGGATCGCCTTCTCCCTCTGAAGCACGCGCACCGCCACCGCGATGTCGTTGAAGACGCAGTAGCCTTCGCCTCGATCGGCGAAAGAGTGATGCGTTCCTCCGGCGAGATTGCCGCCGATTCCGTGCTCCAGCGCTGAACGGGCGGCGGCCAGAGTTCCGCCCACCGACGCCCTCGAGCGAAGCACCAACTCTTGGCTCCAGGGAAATCCGAGCTGCCGCTGCTGCGCCTCGTTCAGCCCGCCGGAAAAGACCGCGTCCAGATATTGCGCGCTATGCACCAGGGCCAGGGCTTCGCGCTCGATCGGCGTCGCTTCCTCGAGCTCGGACGGCGAGAGCGCGCGGCTGGTGATCAGCGCCTGCCGAAGCTGCGCATACTTCTGCATCGGAAAGCGATGCGCCGGCGGCAGCGGAACCTGGAAGCGATCCGAATGATAGACGCGCACTCTGTTCTCTCGCGCCGCGGCTTTCAGTGCACCATCATCTGCGGCTGAGGCGGTCCGATAATTCGCTCCACGGTCTTCCGCACCTTTTCCAGATCGACCGGCTTGGACACGTAGCCGCTCGCGCCCACCAGCTCGGCCTCCCACTCATACCCGTAGGCAGAGATGATGATGATCGGCAAATCCTGGGTGCGCGGCATCTTCTTGAGCACCTCGAGCAGCACCCATCCGCTCATCACCGGCATCCGCAGATCGAGCAGCACCGCCGAGGGCTGATTCTGCTCCAACCAGTCGAGCGCCTCGCGGCCGTTGGCCGCCTCCGCGGTCTGGTAGCCCACCTCTTGCAAAAAATCGCAGATCAGCGCGCGGTGACTTGCATCGTCGTCCACGACCAGAATGTATGCCATACAGCACCCTCGGAAGTGGCACGCCGGATGAAAGATGCACCCGCTCCGGCCGTTCGTGAAGGGGGTGGGCAGTCTACCCGAAGAGCCCCAGCGCGTTTTGGCCCAGCACCTGCGCCTCTTGATGCGCCGGCAGGCGCAGCGAGGTCAGCTTGCGCAGCTCGCGGTCCCAGGCGTACGGAATGTTTGGAAAGTCGGTGCCATAGAGGATCCGATCCGGGCGGCTCTCAATGAGGCGCACCGGAACCTGCACCGGAAAGTAGTCGGCCAGCAACATCGTGGTGTCCAGCCAGAGGTTGTCGTATCGCTCGAGCAGGCGCCGGTATGGCTCCAGCTCGTCCGCGCCCAGGTGCGGCACGCAGAGCTTCAGACGGGGATGATCCTCGAGCACCCGCTGGATGCGATCGGCGGAGCACAGCTGGTAGACGTCGCAGCGATAATGCGCGCTGGCCGGCTCCCGTCCGGCGTGGATCACCATTGGCTTGTTCGCCGCGGCGCAGACTTCGTAGAGCTCGCGCAGCTCGGGCGCATCCGGTGCAAAGCACTGCACGTGGCAGTGGAGCTTGACGCCCTTGAGCCCGAGGCGAAATGCCTCCTTCAGGATCTCGGGTGCCTCCGGCTCTCCGGGAAGGACGGTGGCCAGGCCGAGCACGCGGGGCTCCTCCGCGCAGATCTCCGCCACGTACTGGTTCAGAAGGCGCGCGAGCCCCGGCTTGTGGGCGTAGTGCAGGCCGACCAGCCGAAAAATGCCGCGCGAGAGCAAGAACTCGATCACCTGCTGCGAATGCAACTTGTACCTGATCGGCCAGGCGTGGGCGTCGAACCAGCGCCAGACGGCTTCGAAAAGCCGGTCGGGGAACAAGTGGACGTGCGCATCCACCACGGGTGGAAGGTCAGCGGGGACACGCGTTCCCTCCTGATCGCCGAGCGCGGGCAAGGGACCCTTCAGCCACGCGGAGCCCGCGGCCGCGCTCGCCAGAGCGGCGGGTGTGCTCATCGCTAATCTCTCCGCCGCGCGCCCGGATCCGTTCTCTCGAGAAACTCGCCCTGGTGCGTGTAGCCCGCGCGACTCAGCCGCTGAGCCTCGACCAGATCCGCCATTCGCTCGCAGAGCTGCCCGACGAACCGAAGCCCATCGGCGAGCAGCTTCTCGGCCTGCTCCTGGGCGGCCCTGGATACGGCGGAATCGCTTCTGCGAAAGAAGAGTGGAAACTTCATCCGCAGGAATTTAAGGGATCGGGCCTGGCGACGCTACCCGGACGGTGCGGTCTGGTCCGATCGCATGAGCCGCGAAGGCAAGGAGGATGCGATGAGCGAGATCAAGAAGGTGGGTTTCCTGGGCCTTGGGATCATGGGTAGCCGGATGGCGCGCAACCTTGCGCAGAAGGGCTTCGAGGTCACCGTCTGGAACCGGACGCCGGAGCGCGCTGAGCAACTGGTGCAGTTCGGAGCGAAGGTGGCGGCGAAGCCCGCCGAGGTCGCGTCCAAGGTCGATGCATTCTGCACCTGCGTCGCCGATCCGGCAGCTCTGCGCCAGGTGACGATGGGCGCGGACGGCCTCTTCTCCACCTCTCGGCCCGGGCAGCTGTTCGTCGACTTCTCCACCATCTCTCCGAGCTTCGCGCGCGAGCTGGACGCGGAGTGCTCGCGGCGAAAGTTGGATTTCGTCGAGTCTCCAATGACTGGATCGAAGAACGGGGCCGACAAGGGAACCCTGTTGTTGATGGTCGGCGCCGCGCCGTCCGCCTTCGAGCGCGCGCAGCCGATCTTCCGGGCCGTAGGCGAAAAGGCGATCCACTGCGGGCCGGTGGGCAGCGGAAGCCAGGTGAAGCTTGCCGGCAATGCGCTGATCGCGATGATGCTCGAGGGTCTGTGCGAGGGGATGCTGCTGACGAAGAGGGCCGGCGTGGATCCGCGCAAGCTGCTGGAGGTGGTCCAGGCATCGGGCTTTCGCTCGCCCTACTACGACTTCAAGGGTCCATCGATCCTTCGGCGCGAGTTCGACACCCACTTCTCGATCGACCTGATGTTCAAGGACCTGCGGCTCTTCCTCGACAGCGCGGCGGAGAATCGCATTCCGACTCCGGGCGTCGCCGCGGTGAAGGAGACGTATCAGCTGGCGCGCGCACAGGGCAAGGGCGCGATGGACATCGGGGCCGTGGTCACCGCCCTCGAGGACCTGTCCGGGGAGAAGCTGAGCTGACCGTGTAAACACATTTACCGAAACGCAAATTTACAGATTTAACCGCGCGGGCAAAAAGGACTTGTCTTCGGAGGCCGTAGTGTCCAAAAATCCAGGAACGGCGACCGTCTAGATTTTTTCAAAGGCGTGGTTTGCGAGTCTGCCGCTGCTTGAATGACAGAGGACGCAAGGGGAACGCAATGGTAACCGAAGGCGACCTGGTCAGAATGGAAAACGGGCGGTGGGCGCGATTTCAGCGATGCGCGATCTGCAATTCAGGGCATCAGGAGCTCGAGGACGTCTCCATCCTGGTAGCTGTCGAGTTGAGCGATCACTACCAGGAGCTTTTGACCGCCGCCGATGATTCGGTGGACGGCTACCGCAAGCGCGGGATCCCCGTGGCGATGCGACTGGATTCGAATGGCGACGGCAAGCTGAGCCTGAGCTTCGAGTTCCCCGACGCGACCGTTCACTGAGCGCCGAGCAGCGGTGGCGTGAACGCCGAGCAGCGATAGCGCCTCGGGTTCCGCCGCTGCGGCGCGCCTGAAATCCAAGCGTCAGTGGTAGAACGGCTCCCAAGGAGAAATCTTTGGCGGAGCTGAACCCGCAGGGACTGGATCCCTTGCTGCGGCGAATGGCGAACGAGCTTGCCCAGGGCAGCTGCTTCGATTTGCCCTCGCGCAGCTTCCACCGGCAGGCTCCGGGGCTCGACCTGGGCGTCTCGTTCCATCGGGAGCGCGCTGCGAACGCCGTCGGACCTGCCGCAGGTCCGCAGTCGCAGCTGGCGCAGAACATCGTTCTGTCCTACCTCGCGGGCGGGCGGGTGATGGAGCTCAAGACGGTCCAGATCAACGACCAGTTGCGAATTCCCCGGCCGTGCATCGACGCCACCAACGTGGGCTACAACATCGAGTGGTCGCAGGAGCTGCGGCTGCCGGCCTCGCTCGCCGAGTACGTCAAGGCCTGGGCCCTGATCTGGGCTTTGCGGCGCGCGGATCTCGGTCTCGGCCTGTCGACGGCCCATGGAGATTTCCTGTTCGACATGTCGGTGGGGTACGACCTCGATGGAATCCGCTCCGCTCCGGTGCAGGCGTTCCTCGACGGCATGCTCGACGCGACCGCCGGCATCGACGAGCTGTTCGACAGCTGGCCCGTTGACCTCTTGTCGTGGCGACCCGATCGCGAGGCCGTGCCGAACCAGATCTCCACTTGCGTGACGCTCTCCACCTTTCATGGTTGCCCGGCGGAGGAGATCGAACGGATCTGCGAGCATCTCCTGACCTCGGTGGGAGTTCACGTGGTGGTGAAGCTCAATCCCATGCTCCTGGGCTACGAGGCGGTATGCGAGCTGCTCCAGGACAAGCTGGGGTACCGCGCAATCCGGCCGCACCGCGAATCTTTCGAGCGCGATCTGCAATGGAACGATTCGCTCGGATTGGTGCGGCGGCTTCAAAGCGTCGCGCACAAGCGCGGCCTGGTCTTCGGAGCGAAATTTTCCAACACGCTGGTGGTGGAGAACCACCGGGCGTTTTTTCCCTCCACCGAAAAGCTGATGTACCTGAGCGGCGCCCCGCTTCACGTGCTCACCTTCGAGCTCTGCCGGCGCTTCCGCGAGGCGTTCGGTGCACCGCTGCCGATCAGCTTTTCGGCCGGGGTAGACAGTCGCAACTACGCCGACTGCGTGGCCTCCGGATTCGTGCCGGTCACCACCTGCACCGATCTGCTCAAGCCCGGCGGCTACGGGCGCCTGCCGCGATATCTGGACAACCTCGCCTCGCGCATGCGGGAGCGCGGCGTCTCCAACGTGGCGGACTTCATCCTGGCGGAGAGCGGGCGCACGGAGCGGGCTTCGGATTTGTCGGCGGAGTCCCTCGCCTCGGCGCTCCATCGCGCGTCTTTGCAAAACCACGCGGCGGCCGCGCGCCGGGTGCTGGCCGACCCGCGCTACACGGCGGCGAACAACAGCGCGGTGCCGAGGCGGCTGGGGACCAAGCTATGGTTCTTTGACTGCGTCTCCTGCGACAAGTGCATTCCGGTTTGCCCCAACGACGCCAACTTTTCGATCGAGCTTCCCGCGAGCTTGATGGCCGAAACACCGGTGCCCGATCTGGTGGTGCAACGCGGCGCGCTGGTCGAGCAGCCCGGCCGGGTCTTCAAGCTGAAGGATTCGCACCAGCTGGCGAGCTTCGCGGACTTCTGCAACGAGTGCGGAAACTGCGACGTGTTCTGTCCCGAGGAAGGCGGGCCGTATCTTGTGAAGCCGCGCTTCTTCAGCTCGCGAGAGCGAATGGAATCCGCGCCGCCCGCCCTGGAGGGATTCGCGGTGGAGCGGGAGGACGGCGTGGACCGGATCATCGGCCGTCACCAGGGGCAGAAGCTGTGCCTCGAGCTGGATCGCGATCGCGCCTGGACGCGCTTCGACGATGGGCAGGCCGTGGTGCAGCTGTCCTTTCCGGACTTCGCGGATCGGCGCCTAGTGCGCCTGCGGCCCGGTGCGCCCGAGGGGCATGTGGTCCGGCTGGATCGCGCGAGGGCACTGGCAGCGCTCCTCTTCGGAGTGCTCGCCGAAGGCGCCTGCTCCCCCGTGAGCGCGCCCTACTTGCGCGCGCGAGATCCTTCGACTGCGACGACGCCGCAATCTTCGCTCCAGAATCGACCGAGAACGCGCGAGAGGACCAATGGCTGATTTCGATTTGGTGGTGCGTGGAGCGGATGTCTACGACGGGAGTGGGTCGCCACCGCGGCGCGCGGAGATCGCCGTGCGCGGCGATCGGGTCGCCGCGATCGGCGGCAGCTTCTCCGCCGCCGTGACGGTGGACGCCGACGGTCTCGCTGCTGCGCCGGGATTCATCGACACGCACTCCCACTCGGACTTGAAGGTTCTCGTCGAGCCCGGCTTGGACCCCAAGCTGCGGCAGGGCATCACGCTGGAGCTCTTCGGGCAGGACGGAATCAGCGTGGCTCCGCTGCGCGAGGAAGACGTCGGCAACCGGCGACGCCAACTCTCCGGTCTGCTCACCGATCCCGATCTCTCCTGGAGCTGGCGGTCGGTGGCCGACTACCTGAAGGAGGTGGAGCGCGCCCGGCCGGCGCTGGATGTGGCGTACCTCGTCCCGCACGGAGCCGTGCGCGAATCGGTGCTCGGGCTGGAGGACCGCCCGGCCAACGCCGAGGAGCTGCAGCGGATGCGCTCGCTGCTCGCGCTGGGTCTGGCCCAAGGCGCCTGGGGACTGTCCACCGGCCTGATCTACCCGCCTTGTTGCTACGCAAATCGCGAAGAGCTGGTCTCGCTGTGCGAGGTGGCCGCGCAGCACGCGGTTCCCATCGTGGTGCACATGCGATCGGAGAGCGACCGCGTGCTGGAGGCAATGGAGGAGATGTTCGAGGTGGGCCGGCGGTCGGGCGTTCACGTTCACATTTCGCATTTCAAGATCGCCGGACGCAGCAACTGGCCGAAGGCGAAGCGGGTGATCGCCGCCGTGGAAGCGGCGCGGGCCTCGGGCGTGAACGTGACCGCGGACCAGTATCCGTACGTGGCGGGCAGCACGATGATGGGAGCCATCCTTCCGCCCTGGGTGCACTCGGGCGGCTCGAGCGCTGCCTTGAAGCGGCTCGCCGATCGCCCAGATCGCGCGCGGATGCGAAGCGAGATCCTCGATCCCGCTGAGTCCGAGTGGGACAACTTCTGGAAATGGTCCGGTCCGGACGGGATCTTGATCTCCGACGTGCCTTCCGGCCGCCGCGCTCAGATCGTCGGCAAGACGGTTCGACAGGCAGCGGAGCTCGCCGGGCAGGATGCGCTGGAGTTCGCCCTCGATCTCCTTCGCGACGAAGCGATGGGCGTGGCGATGGTTTCCTTCAGCCAGTCGGAGGAGATCGTCGAGCAGCTGATGCGGCTTCCCTACGTCAACGCCTGCACGGATGGATTGCTCGGCGGCCGGCCACATCCGCGCGCGTTCGGAACCTACCCGCGAATCCTGGGGCGGTTCGTCCGCGAGAGGAAAACGCTCAGCCTGACCGAGGCGGTGCGCAAGCTCTCGGGGCTGGCCGCGGATACGTTCGGCTTCGCCGATCACGGGTACCTCCGTGAGGGGAAGCGCGCGGACATCGTGCTGTTCGATCCCAGCACGGTGGAGGACACGGCCACATTCGAGAACCCGATTCAGTTCCCCAGGGGCATCGAGCACGTGATCGTCGGCGGGAAGTGGACCATCAAAAGCGGCCAGCCCACCGGCAAGCGGGCCGGGATCGTCGCGCGCCACCGCACGCCCCGAGCGTAGCGACGTCAGTCGCGGAGTCGAGGGGTCGCCTCATCCGCGCTGCCACGGGCTAACCGTTAGCACGCACTCTGAGTGAAGTGCGCGGCCAGCTCGAGCGCGGTGGACCTCGATCACGCGCCTGCGGCGCTGTCCTGTCGCGAGCGGAATTTGGTCTGAGCGGTACTTTGACGAGAACGGTGCGCGCCGAGGGGCTCCAGTTCCGACCGGTCGGAAGTGACTCTGAGTGAAGTGTGCCAGCTTGAGCGCGATGAGACCTCGACTCCGCGCCTGCGGCGCTACGCTCGGTCTGAACGGGTGGGTCGGTCTGAACGAGAGGGCAAGTTGATTCGCAGAAATTCGGCGGCGTTCTTGAGGGCGACGCGAGCGATCACGCGACGGGACAAGCCGGCTCGCGCCATCAGGCTCGCGGTTCGCGCGAGCCCGAGGATATCGCCCGGTCCATGTCCCAACCCGGAATCGAGGACGATGCGCTCGCTGCCCAGCCGGCGAACCAACGCGGTCGCGCGCTCGCCGCTGGTCTCATCCGGATGGATGGTCAAGCCCGCATAGTGGCCACACTCGAGGATCAACCGGACGGTGCGGCTGTGGGCGTGATCCACCATCACGCTGCTGGGAGCGATCCGCGACGCGCGAAGGACGTTCAGCGTTCGCCGGGTGATTCGCGCCTTCTCCGACACGGGCGTGTGCACCAGCACCAGCAGCTTGAGCTTTCGCGCCAGCGCGAGCTGCTCCACCAGCGCTTCCTCTTCGACTTCTCCGGCTCGATGCAGTCCCACCACGCCGAGAGCCAGCACCTTGCCGCCCTGAAAATAGGAAGGCAGCGCGGAGAGAACCTCGGAGAGGCCGCGCCTGGGGATGCACCGGGGATCCACGCCGAGCGCCGCGTACGCTCGGATTCCGGCGCGCTCCAGTCGCGGCAGCTGGACCTCCACGATCTCGTCGAACTGCGCGATCAGCTCGCGCGAAGTAGCTTCGAGCATCGGGCGATGCGCGGGAACCAGGGCGGCGGCGAGACCGAACAGCCGCATCGTCTCGAGGTCCTGGTCGCTCAGCGACTCGGGATGAAGATGCAGATCCACCAGCGCCGGCGGCTCGCCGGCCATCAATCCTGTCCCATGCCGGCTCCCTCGTTGCGCGGGTCGGAGCCGGCGTAGCGCAGATGGGTCACCGGATCTTCCATCACCGATTCCGCGTCGCCCCACGGGTCGCGCGGCTCGAGGCGATGGCCCTTTGCCTCCAGCGCTCGACGGGTGAGCGGATCCAGCGCGTCCGGTTCCAGGCGAACCAGGTCCGGGAAAAGCTGGTGGTGAACGCGTCCCCGCCCGACCGCGCGCGTCAGCTCCATCCGGTGATCGATCACGTTGGAGACCACCTGGATCACGCTGGTGGGAATTGTCGGCCCTCCGGCCCCGCCGACCACGAGCATCACCCGCTGCGCGTCCTCCTTCTGAAACACCAGGGTGGGGGACATCGAGGAGAGCGGTCTTTTCCCCGGAGCGATCGCGTTCGCTTCGCCCGTCACCAGGCCGTAGACGTTGGGAACGGATGGGTTGGAAGCAAAGTCATCCATCTCGTCGTTGAGCAAGATGCCGGTGCCTTTGGCCACCAGGCACGCTCCGAAGCCGTCGTTAATGGTGCTGTTCAAGGCCACCGCGTTGCCCTGGGCGTCCAGGACCGAGACGTGCGTGGTGTGCTTGGCGTCCAACGCGCGGCCGGCTGGACGCTCCGCCGCGGCCGCACCGGGCCCGGTCAACAGCGCGCTGGAGGGAGTCGCCCTGCCTGCGTCGATGCTGCCGGCGAGCTGAGCGATGTGCTCCGGCGAGGCGAGCTTGCCCAGGGGAATTTCATTGAAGGCGGGATCGCCCAGGTACTGGACGCGCTCGGCAAACGCGCGCCGCAGCGCCTCGACGTACACGTGCACGGCCTCGGGATCGCCGGGGAGAAAGCCGTTTGGCTCGCGAACCTCGAGCACGCCGAGCACCTGAATCACGGCGAGCCCACCCGCGGAAGGCGGAGGCATGGTCAGGATCCGGTGCCCCCGATACTTTCCCTCCAGCGGATCGCGCCACACCACCTTGAGGTTGCGAATGTCCTCCAACGTGAGCACTCCGCCGCCGTCGCGAACCGCGGCCTCGATCGCCCTCGCCACCCTCCCCGAGTAGAAGGCCTTGGAACCGTCCCGCGCGATCAGCTGGAGCGTGCGAGCGAGATCCGGCTGCCGAATGATGGTTCCGATGGCAGGAACCTCCGGTTGCCCGCTCTCGCCCGGGCGCAGGAAGATGCGAGACGCCTCCCGATCGCCTCTCAAGCAGTCCAACCGATCCTTGGCGATGCGGCGGTACATCGGCGTGACCGGGAAGCCTTCGCGCGCGGCGCGGATCGCCGGTGCCAGCACCACCTCGCGGCTCAGCTTGCCGTGCGTGGACAGAAGCTGAAGGTAACCCTCGACCGCGGCGGGAGTGGCGACCGCGAGAGCACCGTCCGTGGCGAGCTTGGGCGCCACCTTGCCATCCCGAACGTACATGTCCCGATGGGCTTTCGCAGGGGCGACCTCGCGGAAGTCGAGCGCTCGCGCGCGCCTCTTCTCCGCCTGGTAGAACAGCGCGAATCCTCCTCCGCCAAGGCCCGAGTGCGTCGGATCGACGACCGCCAGGACGAAGGCGGCCGACACCGCCGCGTCCACTGCATTGCCGCCGCGATTCAACATCGCCACCGCGGCTTCGCTGGCGCGGGGGTTCGCGGAGGACACCACGCCGCCGCGATAAGGCCGGGCGCCCAGGACCGGGCCAACGACGAGCGCGGAAAGGGCAAGCACCGTGACAACTGTGGCGCGCAAGCCTCGCTGTCTCATCTCAGACCCTCTCACCTGGACCGTTGACTCTTAGTAATTCCGGCTGCTTTGTTGCAATAGTCGCTTTCTGGCGTGTGGCTTTTGGCTTGCAACGAAGCAAAGTCATTGGGTCGCCCAAAGGAACTGGACAACGGATGAGATCAAGCGGCCGAAAATACCCCAGGGCGCCGCTGAGCGGCTCGGTGAGGTACTACGAGTGGAACGAGCCGCTCGAGGCGAAGGCGGCGGAGATTTCCGCCAGCGGCATCTTCCTGTGCACCCGGGCCTCGCTCCCGGAGGGCTCGATGTTGACCCTTCGCCTGCACATCCCGGGGCAACTGCGCCCCTTCACCGCGCTCGGCAAAGTGGTGCGGACGGTGCGCGGCGGCGTCGTGCGGACGGCCGGAATGGGAATCCAGTTCGTGGACATTGCGGCGGGGGATCGCAAGTCGATCGCCGAATACGTTGCTCGCAAGCTGATGCACGCGGCATGAGTCGGGCTGCGATCGGGTGCAATCTCGCCGCGCGCTTTCCCCGGCAGTTGACCCCTTGCGGCTGGGTCCATAAAGCTGGATGGCCATGGCTCACTCTCTAGCGGCGATCGTTCTTTGCGCGGGGCAGGGAACGCGGATGAACTCGGACCGCGCCAAGGTGCTGCATCCATTGCTGGGCCGCCCGATGTGCGCGTATCCGGTCGCGCGCGCTCTGGAGGTTGGCGCCTCGCCTTTGGTCGCGGTGGTGGGCTTTCAAGCGGATCAGGTGACCGCCGCGCTCGAGCGCGCTTTCCCGGATCAGCGGCTGCGCTTCGCGGTCCAAGCGGAGCAGAAGGGGACTGCCCACGCGGTCCAGTGTGCGCAGCCGGAGCTGCAGGCGTTTTCAGGGGCGCTGCTGATCCTCTACGGAGATGTCCCCCTCGTGCGGCGCGAGACGCTCGAGTCGCTCTTGCACGGGTTTTGGAAGGCGGCCGCGCCGCTGGCGATCGTCAGCTGCTTTCCACCCGATCCGACCGGATACGGGCGCGTGATCAGGTCTCGCGGCCAGGTCGCGGGCGTGGTGGAGCAAAAGGACTGCACCGCCAAGCAGCTGCAGATCTCCGAGTGCAATGCGGGCATCTATGCGGTCGATTCCCAGTTCTTGTGGAAGTCCCTTCCGCGCACCCGCAGCTCGAATGCGCAGCGCGAGTTCTACCTTACCGACCTGGTGCGGTGGGCGGCGCAGAAGGGTAAGGTCGCTTCGATCGTGGCCGACTTCGCGGAAACCGCCGGCGTGAACGATCGCCAGGATCTGGCGACCTGCGCGCGCGCGCTTCAGGCGAGGATCAACTCGCGGCATATGAAGGACGGCGTGACGCTGCTCGACCCCGGGTCGACGTTCATCGACGAGCAGGTGGAAATAGGCCGGGACGCGGAGATCGGCCCTCAGGTTTCCATCCGGGGCCCGAGCCGGATCGGGAAACGGGTTCGCGTCGGGCAAGGCTCGGTCCTCATCGACTCGGCCATCGGCGAGGAAACCGATATCCTTCCCTACTCGGTGATGGACAATGCGCGCGTGGGCGCGCGCTGCATCCTCGGTCCCTTCTGCCGGTTGCGCCCGGGCACCGAGCTGGCCGAGTCCGTCCACATCGGCAACTTCGTCGAAACCAAGAAGGCGACGATTGGCAAAGGCTCGAAGGCAAACCACCTCTCGTACCTCGGGGACGCGCAGGTCGGCGCCGGGGTGAACGTCGGCGCGGGCACCATCACCTGCAACTACGACGGCGCGCAGAAGTACCGGACCGTTCTGGGCGACCGCGTTTTCGTGGGCTCCGACACCCAGCTGGTCGCGCCCGTGACGGTGGGCGCCGGCGCGTACATCGCAGCAGGCACCACGGTCACCGAGGACGTGCCGCCGATGAGCCTGGTTCTCTCTCGCGCCCCCCAGGTAGTGAAGGAAGGCTGGGTGGAGAAAAAAAAGGCTCAAACAGGAAAGACCGGAGCAAGCGGAGCAAAGGTGTCTACCAAGGCAAGTTGAACCGGTCTTGTCGGACGAGGAGGTCGTGGCCATCTGAGCAAGCGCAGATTCCAGCGGCGCAAGCCGGGGCGTTCGCTGGTCTAAGATGGGCAGCGACAGAAAGGTGCAGCGATGTGCGGGATCGTCGGGTACGTAGGGGACAAAGAATCAGCACCGATTTTGGTTTCCGGGCTGAAGAGGCTGGAGTACCGCGGATATGACTCGGCAGGGGTGGCCATCGTCAGCGGCAACGTGCTCAAGGTGGTCCGAGCCACCGGCAAGCTGAAGAACCTCGAGAATCGCGTCACCGCCGAGCCGCCCAAAGGCACGCTCGGCATCGGGCACACGCGGTGGGCCACGCACGGAAGACCGTCCGATGAGAACGCCCACCCGCACACGTACGAGGGCGTGGCCGTGGTGCACAACGGCATCATCGAGAATCACCTGGCGCTCAAGAAGGAGCTCAGCGCGCGCGGCCACCTCTTCGCGTCGGAGACCGACTCGGAAGTCTTCGCGCATCTGATCTCCGAGCAGCTGGCGCACGGATTGGATTTGGGTGCGGCGGTACGGGCGGCCGTGGCGAAGGTGAAGGGAACGTACGGGCTCGCCGTGGTGTGCACCCAGGATCCGCGGAAGATCGTGTGCACCAAGGATGCATCGCCGCTGGTGCTCGGGCTCTCCCGCGGACAGAACTTCGTCGCTTCGGACATCCCCGCCCTTCTGGAGCACACCCGCGACTTCGTCTACCTCGAGGAAGGCGACCTGGCGGTTCTCTCCGCGGAGAAGGTGGAGATCTTCAATCGCCAGGGCGAGCTGGTGAATCGCCCGCTGCGCCACATCGACTGGACGCCCACCATGGCCGAAAAAGGCGGGCACAAGCACTTCATGCACAAGGAAATCTGGGAGCAGCCGCGGGCAGTGGCCGACACCATCCGCGGTCGAGTCCTGCTCTCGGAGGGAGATGTCCACCTGGAAGGCTGGACCGTCGCGCCTGAAACCGTGCGCAATTTCTCCCACGTGACGCTTCTCGCGTGCGGAACCAGCTGGCATGCCGGTCTCGCGGGCAAACACATGATCGAGTCGTTGGCGCGGATTCCGGTGAACGTGGAGCTGGCCTCCGAATTTCGCTACCGCGACCCGCTGGTGGATTCCACCCATCTGACGGTCGCCATCAGCCAAAGCGGCGAGACGCTGGACACGCTGGTCGCCCTGCGCGAGGCCAAGGCGCGCAAGGCGATCGCCATGACCATCTGCAACGTGATGGGCTCGGCGATGACGCGCGAAGCGGACTTCACGCTGCTCACCAATGCCGGCCCGGAGATCGGCGTCGCCTCCACCAAGGCCTTCACCACGCAGCTTGCAGCGCTGTACCTGCTGGCGGTGAAGCTTGGGCGGATGCGCGGCACGTTGACCGCTGCGCAGGCGCAAGGGCACCTCACCCATCTGACCGAAATTCCCAAGCTGGTGGAAGAAGTGCTCAAGTGCGAAGCGGAGGTGAAGAACATCGCCAAGCAATTCCACGAGGCGCAGGATTTTCTCTTCCTCGGCCGCGGGCCGATGTACCCCGTGGCGTTGGAAGGAGCGCTCAAGCTCAAGGAGATCAGCTACGTTCACGCGGAAGGGTATGCCGGCGGCGAGATGAAACACGGGCCGATCGCGCTGGTGGACGAAAAGCTCCCGGTAGTGGTGATCGCGCCGCGGGAGCCGCGACTGCCTTACGAGAAGATCATCGGCAACATCGAAGAGGTGCGGGCCCGCGGCGGGCGGGTAATCGCGCTGGTGGACGAGGGCGACGAACACGTTGCCAGCTTGTGCGATTGCTCGATCGAGATGCCCGCGGCGTCCGCGCTGCTGGCGCCGATGATCGCCACCGTGCCGCTGCAGCTTTTGGCCTACCACATGGCCGACCTGCGGGGGACGGACGTCGATCAGCCGCGCAATCTCGCCAAGAGCGTGACGGTGGAGTAGGAAAACCGCTCGCCCCGAGCGTAAGGCGAGCGCACGCGAGCCTGAAGTCGAGGGGGGCCGCTCACCCCGCTCGCCCTGAGCGTAAGGCGAGCGCACACGAGCCTGTAGTCGAAGGGCCGCTCGCGCTGGCGCCTCGACTCCGCTTCGCTACGCTCGGCGTGAACGGGCGCTTGGGGCTGGCGCCTCGACTCCGCTTCGCTACGCTCGGCGTGAACGGGCGCTTGGGGCTGGCGCCTCGACTCCGCTTCGCTACGCTCGGCGTGAACGGGCGCTTGGGGCTGGCGCCTCGACTCCGCTTCGCT